>Ga0307928_10001640_pt1 | contig 17057 bp, 20 predicted proteins | sample AceLakmetagen232_FD_201815 | JGI IMG/M metagenome (GOLD analysis project Ga0307928, IMG submission 201815) | Saline water microbial communities from Ace Lake, Antarctica - #232 | ecosystem: Environmental > Aquatic > Non-marine Saline and Alkaline > Saline | place: Antarctica: Ace Lake... | reverse complement strand
ATAGGTTGAAAGAGGTAGACCCTGAGGGGTTGGCAGAGATACGTAAGATTAAGAGAGCTGGTACTTATAACAAGAAGCGAGAGAAGAGACTCATCAAGTCTGTAGCAAAAAAGGAACGAGACAGACTTATCAAGGAAGGTGCTATCGCTATGGCTCAAGAGCATTGGGAGTCTACTGGTATCACCAAGCTACGATTCGTACAACCTAGAGAAATCTTAAATGTGATTGCAACTATGATGGCTGCTGGCTACAGTAGGGATGAAGTTCGAGAGAAGTTAGAAGTAGAAATGGAACTCATCAAAATGGTTACACCAAGTATGGTAACTTCTATGCGGAAGAAATTCCAAGAGGGTATCGTGATGGCAGCTGACCAGAAAGTTTACAAGGACATGATGGAAGGTACAGTGGATGTAACTACTGAGCGAGCAGACAGGATAGCAGGACGGAGAAGGAAGCTAGTACTTGATGTCATGAAGACAGCAACTCCTAAGGGAGGTGGCTTACTCCCCTCAGAGATCGAAGAGAAAGAAAAAGCATTGGAAGCACGGTTCGGAGTTAAGCGAAAAATAATAGATGTAACACCAGAAATAGAAAAGGAGAAAACAGATGAGGGTATTTAATACTGATAGATTGTTGCAAACACGTACACATTATTACAAACCTTTTACTAGGTATATATCATCAGACTCAGAGCTTGATGAGATTGTTATGCAGTCTTCACGGACTCATATTGAATGGAGTTCGTTTAATTCTTTTGAGCGTAGGTATGGTGGTCAGGATTTGAATGGTAAGAAGGTTTGTATCTATAGGCATAACGCATGGGGAGATCAGCTTATGGTATCAGCGTTGCCTCGATATCTTAAAACGTTGTATCCAGATTCTACTATCCATCTTTATTGTCATCCAAGTGTGATGCCTCTTTGGTTAGGTAATCCGTTTGTAGAGGGTTCAGCTATACCACTCCCAATACCGTTTGATGTAGCAAAGGCTTATGATTACCATATCTTCTATGAGGGTATGCTTGAGGGGAATAGTGAGGAAGACCAGGCTTGTTGTTATGATGATATGTTTGAGTTTGTGGGGTTGATGGATGTACCTGATGAGTACAAACGTCCATATGTTGAGATACGTCCTGATGATTACTTAGCTGTTCAAGAGCTTGGAATTGACTTGACAAAACCATACATAGTGTATCATGCTGCTCCAGCAAACATGAACAGGTGCTACCCACTCGAACAAGGTGTAGACCTAGTTAAGAAGTTGGTTGCTCGATTCGATGTTCCTGTTTTTGTGGTTGGTGTAGATGATGGAGGAAAGGTCATGCAGTGTGGTGCTTGTGGAAGAAACCCATTTGATGAATACTCTTACATGTTTGATGGTATTCCTGGTGTCACAAATCTTGTCAATAAGACTAAGACCTTTCGTGATCTTATTCCTGTGATTGAGAAAGCATCTCTCGTGATATGCCCTGATTCTTCTATCCTTCATTTGACTGCGTGTTTCCCTAACGTACCTGTCATTTCGTTGTGGGGATTGTTTCATCCTCAAGACAGAGCGTTGTACTATGACAATCAAATGGCTTTGTTCAATCAGGGTGTATGTCCTCATGCTCCGTGCAGGGATCATAACTTCAAGTTACCTCTTGAACAATGTAAGGACGCTAAAGGTGCACCAAAAGAAAAGAGTGAGATTAAGTACTGTCAGGTACTTGCTTCCATTGACCCTGATCAGATTGTTAAATTTGCTGAGGAAAAAATGAGATGAGATATGTGTCAAGACTCACAGGTAAAATGATTAAGTTCAAGAATAGGGCACAGTACGAAGCTCATTTGAAAGAACTTAGAGATAAAGGTCTGTTGAAGATAGATCGTAGTAGGAAACTTCATAAGGTTACTCGTAGTGAGCATTGGAACTCTCAACATGATCCTCTTTCTGTTCCTATCAAGCGTTACACCAACAAGCCTGTGCCTAAACCTTCGGGTCATGTTCGTCAGAAGATTAGTCTTATTCATCCCAGCTGGGGGAGACCATACATGTGTAAGCAATGTATCTACATGTGGATGGATATGTTTTCTGAACATAATGATTTGGAGTATATCCTTTCATTGGATACAGATGATGCTAAGGCATATCTTCCTGTGATTCGAGACTTGGTTGGGAAGTTGGACTTGAAGGTAGTTATCTACCCAAATGCTAATATGGTTCATGCTTTGAATAACGCTGCTAAGTTAGCATCAGGTGATGTTCTGATATATGTGTCTGATGACTTCGAGTGTTTTGATAACTATGATCTAGCTATTCAGAAAGCTGTAGGCAAGGAAACAGATTGGGTTTTGTTTGTTTATGATGGAGTGAGAGATGATGATGTGCAAACAATATCAATTCTCTCCAAGGAATATTACGACAGGTTTGGTTATATCTATTATCCTGAATACACAAGTATGTGGGCAGACCCAGATTATACTGAGATGGCTAAACGTACTGGGAAGGTTATTGATGCAATGTATTTAACTTTTCAACATCGTCATTTTATACCAGGTGCATTTTATGATGCTACATACCAAAGACAAGACTCTCCTGTTGCTTGGGATCATGGTGAGAAACTTTTTTATAAACGAGCTGAAGAAAACTTTGGAGTGAAATGATACAGATGGATGTAACAACTCATATTGGTTGTCCTATCAGGTGTAAGTTCTGTTTACAATAAGGAGGAAGAAGTGATAGATTGGAATGATGAGTTTTTAGAGACATACACAGATTTGTACAGTGGTTATACCAGTCCTGTTTTTTGGAAGGACCAGGTTAATAACTTTGACCATGAAGCTGCTCCTCAGTTCTTGTTGGATTTTAAGCATGTGCTCGATAAGCATGATCTTAAGTTCTGGCTTATATGGGGAACTGCTTTGGGTGCGTACCGTGATGGTCAGATCATACCATATGACCACGATATGGACAGTGCCATTCTTTATGACGACAGAAGGAAACTTTTAGACTGTACGCCTGATCTCATAAAGGCTAGCATAACACCTTGGATTATTGGAGTTCAGCCTGATGGTCTTTGGTTTCGTTTTGGTAGAGGTAAATGTTTTATTGATGTGGTATTGTTTCGTATGATTGGTGATGAGTACCATTGTATGAAGTGGAGTACTGAACCTAAGATGTTTGATGTTGAAAAGCGTATCTCATTTCTAGATGAGGACTTTCTCCTCCCCTCATTACCAGAAGAATATTTTGAGGACAAGTACGGAAGTGATTGGAGAACACCAAAAAAGAATCATCATTGTAACACATAGGAGAAATTGGAAAGAGGATAAAACTTTCTACGAAACTTGGAATAAATATAAGGAGATGTTTAATGTACTCACAACATAACGAAGAAGAAATTATTTTAAAGTATTTTGGTGATAAGAAGGACGGTAGGTTCTTAGATGTTGGGGCATACAATGGTGTGGTCTTTAGTAATACCAGACGTTTGTATGAGCTGGGTTGGGGGGGCACATTAGTTGAGGCATCACCTAAGGTTTTTGTGGGGTTACAAGAAGCATACCCAGAAGACCCTAAGATAGAGTTGGTATGTGCTGCCATTAGTAGGCAGGATGGGTGTTCTAGGTTCTATGACAATCAGGGTGCTGTGGCTTCTCTATCAAAAGAGCACATGGAGAAATGGAACAAACCACAAAATTTTGTACCTATCAACGTAGCTACTATCACACCTCTGAAGTTACTTCAGAACTTGCCTGGTCCATACGATTTTATGTCTTATGATATTGAGGGTGTGACGATAGCGGTCTTGGGATTATTCCCCCCCTTCAAGGAGATGGGATTGAAAATGATTTGTATAGAAGCAGAGAACCAAGGTGAGAAAGATGAGGTGCAGAGAATTATGGAACCACAAGGTTATACTTTTTTAATATCAACTGTGTTGAATGTGTTTTATGTGGAGTCAAAATGACAAAATGGTGTATAACATTTAGTGGTGCTGGTTATCATACGCAAACTTCTAATGTTGTAGAGCGAGCACCTAAGATGGGAGCTGACCGTGTGTTGATTTATGATGATCTATGGTTGGTTAAACATCGTCCAGAGTTTTGTAGTAAACACAAATGGTTTTTTGATCACGTACCTCAACGTGGCTTTGGTTGGTACATCTGGAAACCTTTTGTTATATTAGATGCTCTGAGTCGTGCTGAGGATGGAGATATAATTTTGTATTTAGATGGTGATACTTATCCTATACAGGATTTCTCTATGCTCTATGATGAGTGTAAGAAGCAGGGTATCATGCTCTTTGAAGCTGTGGGTCAGAGTAATAGTCATTGGACGAAGCGTGATTGTTTCATAACTATGGGAATGGACGAAGATCGTTTTCGTTTTGCTCCTCATGTTACTGGCAGGTTCGCACTTTTTCAGAAGGGTGCAGAGAATGTTAAACCTTTTCTTGATGACTGGTTGAAGTATGTGTGTATGCATAATGCTAATACGATTGATCCAAGTGTGTTAGCTCCTGAGTATCCCGAATTTGAAGAGCACAGATCAGATCAATCTGTGCTATCTAATTTGTCATACAAGTATGGTTGTAGACTTTACAGAGAAGCAGATGCATTTGGTAATAGTATTAGTAGAGACAAAGAACTATTCCCTCAAGTGTTTGAACAGCTTGGTGGTCAGAGTTCTTCTCACAAAGATTGTCAGGGTAGTGCTTTTAGAAATGTAAACGATTGAGGTTGCTATGTTACTATGGTCTATATTAATTCCAACAATGGAAAGCAGGAAACCTCTCTATGACAAGATGATAGTTGATCTAAAGAAACAGATTACTGCTTGTCACGCTGAAGATGAGATTGAGATTCTCCCACTGTTGGATAAGGGTGAACTTACGGTGGGTAAGAAAAGAGGTATGCTTCTTCAAATGGCTAAGGGTAAGCTCTCTTCTTTTCTTGATGATGATGATCCTGTTGTACCTACTTATGTTGAAGAAATAATTTCTGTCCTTCGGGTGTACGATGATATTGATAGTGTGGGAATATTTGAAGAGGTATATTTTCAAGACAAGTTTGCTGGTATAGGTATCCATTCTATTTTGTGTGATACTTGGACTGAGGTTCCAGATTCTTATTACCGTTGTCTTGATCAGCGTACTCCTGTTAGGACAGAGCTTGCCCGAAAGATTGAGTATCAGGATATACGATGGGCTGAAGATCATCATTGGTCTGTGGCTGTAGCGAAGTCAGGGTTGTTTAAGAAAGAAGTTTTTTTGGGTCACAACCCTTTGTATATATATAAATGTAGAGAGAAGAAAAAAGGATTATAAAAGGAGACAGATAATGAGTGAGGTAAGTGTAGTAAAAGCATTGACGGTATTAGGTCTTAACAAAAAATTGGATGAGGTGATAGCAATAGAGTCTGAAGAAGACCTTGATGTATGTCTCAATGATATTTTTGGTGTGCATGAAGTTATTTGGGTAAGTTCAGATGTCCCTGATCCAGTTTTTTGTTTTTGGAAATTGATGGTAGAAAAGAAATTAGCAGATAAAGCCTATTTCATTTTTACTGGCATTGATCCAACTAAACCTTATTGGAATGATCTTGATTGTTATGAAGGGGGGAAGTTCGGTTCATTGTGTTTGGTGACTTATGATATTGCTACAAACCCTGGAGTGAAACCAAGTCAACGTGGAATAATTTTAAACCCAAAATAAGGAGAACATCATGGCAGCAGGAACAAGACGAAATGGTAGACCAAGAACTACAGCCGAACGTAAGGTAAGACATAAAAAGTTGTATGGCTCAACAGACTTGCCAGCTAGAGGCACAGGACTAAAACGAAAAAGGAGTTAGGATGAAAAAGAAAACGAAAGCAACAGTTGGTGCGGCCAACAACATGACTTACATTAAACCACTTGGAAAAGGTGCTCCAAAGAAAGGTAAGAAAAAATAATGCAAGAGTTCGATCCTACATTATACCCCAGTCTAGTTAAACTTGATGAGAACGTGAAAGTTCTTTTAGCTTCTGACGAGGCTAGGTCATGGTCTACCGAGAGGGTAGAGTATGAGATATGTCGTATTCATCCGATCTATTGGATGGAGCAATATGGATTTATCAGGGCTGGGGCAATGTCAGGAGATGTAAACGAAGTTGGTATTATTCCTTTTCAACTAAACGCAGTTCAGTTACAGATTGCTGATAGGATATGTGCTCACTTAGTTACGAAACCATGGACACGGATAATGATGCTTATCCTCAAGCATAGGAAAGCAGGTATCTCTACTTTGTGTGCTGCGTTCGATTATTGGTTCATGAAATTTGTAAAGAATTTTAATGCTTTCCTAATTGCTGATCTTGGTAGTCACACAGATAACATAGCAGCAATGATTGATTTATGCCGTGAGCGTGATTTGTGTGGGGTTGGATTAGAAGACCCTATCATGCGTCCATCAGAAAGAGTTCCTATGCCACGATCTAAGAAGGGAATGAAACTTACTAATGGTTCAATGCTTGAGCAAGACTCTGGTGAAAACTCTAACCCTGGTACTTCTGGTACGATTATAGGATGTCACATGAGCGAGAATGCAAAGTGGAGAGATCCGCTAACAGCTGAGACATCTCTTCTCAACTCAATTCCACGTAAGGGTTTTGTTTGTGTCATAAAAGAATCCACAGCTTTTGGTTTAAATAAATATGCACAAGATTGTGAGACTGCCGAAAAAGGTGAGTCAGCTTGGGAGTTTGTTTTTATTAGTTGGAAGGATTTCCCTGACTGTGAGTATGAGTTAGGATTTAATGAAGTAATTGAATACACCAAAGAAGAGAATGAATTAGTTAAAAGTTATGATTTAAGATCAGGGCATATAAAATTTAGACGTAGTCAGATTGAGTTACTTGGAAGCGAACAAAAGTTTAAGCAGGACTTTCCCCTCAATAGCCGAGAGCCATTTCTTATAACAGGTTCTAATTATTTTGACGCTAAAGCTGTTGACGAACGTATAGAAGAAATTAGGTTTTATCGTGATTGGAAAGAGCATGGGTGGGATTATGTATTAGATAAATATCCAGCTAAGATTAGGTCTGTGAATGCTCATCCACGAGGATTGAGGGCAGCACTTAATGTTCTTGATGAAAATAATGTTACTCCTACTCCAGCTATGATTACTGTGAATCAAGGTAATGTAACTTTTGTTCCTATTGTAGAAAAAGCTAAAATTGAATTAGAAGCTCTTACTATGTTTCATCCTCCAGTTAAACGTAGTAAGTATCTTGTTATTATAGACCCAGCTGAGGGGATACAAAATTCTGAATATACAAGTGATAATGGTATTGTGGAAGTTTTTGACACAGCTAGACTTGAACAAGTAGCAGAATGGGGTGGAGTTTTTGATGAAGAAGTAATAGCTCATTATGCTGTGCTGATAGCTAGATTATATAATGATGCTGATATTGTTGTTGAGATGAACAATAAATGTGGTGGGACAGTAAAGGCTGAATTAGAAAAAACTGGTTACAGGCATTTCTTTTGTATGCAGAAGGTTACTGCTGGACAACAGATACAACGTGAATTTGGTTGGCACACATCAAGAGGTAATAAAAAGGAAGTTTGTACTCAACTGAAAATAGATTTTAAGAACAAAGATTGTCTTATTCACAGCATACCACTGTTAGAAGAGATGCTGTTTTTCATTGACAATCAGGGTAAATTAGGAGCATCCTCTGGGCATACAGATGATAGAGTTATGGCTACGAGCATAGGGTTAAAGATTATAGCAGATACACCTGCTTATCATAGACCCACGAAAAAAATAATTAATCGTGAGTTAGAGCTACCACCTAGTCCGCAGTATGCAGACTTAAATGTAAAGACAAGAAAGAAACAAGAAATTCTTAAGAGGTATATGTAATGAACCCACTTCAACCAGCGTCCGCATCAAGTTTAGATTCGTTAAGTTTAGACCCCGAAGGAATGGCTGGAATGCCTGAGATGGGTATGTCAGAAGCAACCCCAGAGGAGCTTCCCCCTCAACCACAGGATGTTGGTAACATTATGTTTGAGGATTATTTCCCACCTTTAGACCTCACAGAAGAACAAGAAGATTCTATTGCTAATTGGCTTGATAGAGACCTTAGGGCATGTGTGAAGCATGTAAACTCTCAGCGGAATATGTGGGCTACATATCGTGCTGTCTATATGATGGAGTACACTGAGAAATTTTATCCTTCATTGGGAATGGGTGCTGACTTTGCCTCAGGTCTTTTGTGTGAGAAAGTTCTTGAGGGATTGGATCGTTTGAGTATGGGTATCTTTACTCCACGTCCACTTTTCACGGCAGATGATAGAACATCAAATGTTGAGGGTATTGATTTTACGCACAGGGCAGAGTGGTTTCTTCATACAATTTTTGATAAGGATTTAGATATTGCAAACGCTATTGGAACAAGGGGACTTTTTGAGTTTCTGTTAGATGGTTCTATGATTTTAGAAGCTGATCAAATGTATGAACAGATTCCTCAACGTACTATCAAGACATACGATACTGTTGACCAGTTGATGGCAGATGAAGATAAAGTTCTTAACAAGGCTGACTATGACATAGCTATGGAAACATTAGATAGTGGTGAGTTAGCTAGAGTTTTGATAGAAGAAGATACCTTAACTAAAAATGGTCTTCAGGTATTTATTGTAGATAAGGTAGATCATCTTATCCCCCCAAATGTTTACAATGATAAAGATGTACGGTTCAGGGGTCGTAGAATGTATATGACTGAGAGTGATCTTAATCTTATGGCTACTGATGGTGTTGGTTGGTATGACAAAGAAAAAGTGGATAAGGTTCTTTCTGCTAGAACTTTAAATCGTTCAATATATAAAAGTGCTAAGAATGGAGATAAAGATGCTATAAATGCAGAAGAGGTTTCTGTTTCTGATGGTGGACCACTTGCCCATGATTGGAGACAAGAGGAAGAACGTCTATCTGCTGATTCAACTATCATGCCGTATAAGAATACGTTTGCTGTGTATCGTGTCTTGGCACAGTACGCATATAAAACAAAGAAAGACTCTAAGGGTTTAATACCTAAATTCTGTGTCTTTGATTATGAACCTGAGAGTAAAACTATTCTTCGTGCAAGGACATATCCCCATTTCCACGAGATGAAAAATTATTTTCATTTCAAAATGGGGTATGCCCCGAAGAGTTATTATGGTTTTGGTTTTGGGGCTAGGTTAATCAATGATGATTTCCTTGAATCTAATGCTGTTGATTTGTTTCTTGATGGAGCAGCTATGTCTACGTTCAATCCTATGCTAACAATTCACCCAGAACAGGGTGGTTTAGGTGCACCATTTAGGGATGGTATAGGACCTGGTAAAATTGGTTATGTTCGTCAGATATCAGATGTAAAGAACTATGAAATTCCTGCACCATCTGATGCGATCTTGAGGCATCTTCTACCCCTCACTAAAACAAGGTCAGAGAACAGAACAAGTGTTACGTCTTTGGTTCAGGGTAGGACAGAAGAGTCTGATCCGAGATCACCAGCAGCTAAAACTTCTATGCTTATCAAAGAAGCTAATGTTGGTATTGATGCTCTTATTAAAGATTGGAACAGGACAGGTTGGGAACCATTAGCTCAGTTCGTTTGGAACACAGCTCCAGAGACTCTTGTGTATGAAGGGGTAGATGCGTTTGATGGAAAGATAATCTTTCCTGGTTTCGCACCTGAACTTGAGAAAGTAAATAAGGTTACGATAGAAGAGTTGAGAACAGACATTCAATGGAAGAGTCAAGCTGCGTCTGATTATTTGAACACGCAGTTAAGAGAGGATAGGTTCCTTCGTCAATTCCAATTCTTTACTCCTGTCTTCGATAAGTTAGCTGCAATTAATCCTGAGTTGTACAAAAAGTATTTCATGCGTTGGATAAGGCAAGCAGCTCAAGAGATGAACATTAGGAATTTCAAGTACTTAATGCCAACAGCTGAGGAGATGCAGGAAGTGTCACCAGAGCAGGTACAGCAAATGATGGCATCAATGCAGGAGCAATTACAACCAGGTCAATCACCAGGAACTACAAACATACAGGAGTAAGTCATGGGAACGTTAAAAGGATCAAATATTAATCCGTCATTACATTCAAGTCCTCTTGATCAGATGCAAGTAGCTAAAGAATCTACTTGGTTACAGAGAAGGGAGTTGAATAAACAGTTAGCTAAATGGAGAGCTTTTCAAAAAACAGAGAGTGGTAGTATTTGTGCAAAGTTGTCTGATCCTATGATAGATCATTGTAATCATATTTTAAGTATGTCTCCTATGGGAACTGGTAATTCCCTAGATGTAATTAATGATTATAAAGCAGAGATACGTGGACAAAAGCACGTGTGGCAACTCATAAAAGAAGACCCAGAGAAGTTGAAAAGGATGCTTGATGAATTAGAAGACGTTGAAGAGGAGCATGAAGTGGGTTGGGCTAATGCAGAAACACCTTAAATTGGTGTTAATATATCTTGACGTTGTTACATATTTTTAGTAGATGTTTAATAGATGAGCACAGCATACTCTGTGAATAGCACTTATGGCTTAACGTAAGAAAACGGGAGAGTAACAAATGACAGTCCTCGCTGATGAAGCAAAGAAGCTCATGGATGAGCTGGAAACAATGGGCCTCGATGAAGAAGATGTACCAGAAGAAATTAGTAATCTGGCTGACGATCCATCAGAGGATGATCAAAGAAAAGCAGACCATGCGTATAAACAACTTCGAGAGAGGCTGAGAGTAGCAAAGAGTATTATTGGTCAGCAAGGTGATGAGTTAGAAGCTGGAAGAGAAAAGCAGGCAATACCTGAGGCTCAACCTACTTCGAATCTTGATCCGCAACAGCGGTCGAGTATGTATTTGGCTACGCTTCAAACTCGTGCCATGCAAAAGATGGGAGTGCCTGATGTAAACAGTCCTCTTGTCCAGATGGAGATACAAAGGTTGTATTCCCTAGACATGGAAATGGCAGAGAAGCAAACTACTGCGGTAAAAGATGCTGAGGTTACACTCAATCAGGCTTATGATGATTTCCCTCAGTTGGGGAATGATGATAAGAGAGCTATTGAGGAAGCATTAGCAACTCGTAATATTTTGGATAGGACGGATAGTGCTGTTGTTACAGCTGCTATTCATACTCATTTGGGTGCGAACTTAGATAAGTTTACTAAGACACCTGAGAGTACCGATCCAAAGATTAAGAAGTCATCTGCTGGTGCTGCTGCAATCTCTAACATTAAAGCACGAGGCGGTGTTGGACCAGGTGAGGCTAACCCTAGTGGTGAACCTACCTTGAAAGCAGCTACTCATGATGAGATGAAAGAGATGAAGAAGCTCAATATACCTCTTGGAAAAATTGAGTTATATCGCAAGGCTAAATTGAAAAAAGAAAACTATATACAGTAATTGTTTTCCGTCCCATTGGGGGATGTGAGTAAGGTTGCTGTATCACCTTAGGAGGGTGTACTAATGGAACCTATGCAAACATTCACAGACCCCAATGCGGGTCCTTATGATGGAGCAGATCGTATCATACATGTGCCGTATGCAGCTGGTACGATCTTTCGTAGACGGGGTGGTAAGTTTGTTGACTTACATTACCGTTATCAAGTAGCAACAGCCAACTCATCTAACTTAGCTGGTATAGCTGAAGTTGAAGAAGTTGGCACAGCTGACGGTAGACCTACTTCAATAGCTGATGGGGATAATATTCCTACCAACTTTGATAAGGAAAAAACCGCAGTCATTCCAACCACTGGACGTGTAGCAGTAGAGTCAGATCGAGGTAAAGATTTTGATATCTACGTAGACGCTGACAACATCCAATATATTAACCTCAACGCTACTACTCACGGTGTTCTCCGTGTGTCTCGTATAGTTTCTCAAGATGGGCTGCATGTTTCAGCATACATTCCTGGTGACTTACGTTATGGCGACATCTAAAAAAGGAGTATAGCTATGTTACTATCAAATCAATTCCCCGAACTATTTCGGGAAGAAACGTATGCGGTAAGTCTAGCTCTGAATGACAACAGAGATTTGGATAATCCGTTTGATGAACTTCTGTCTACCAAACCTATTGATGGTATTTGGACTAAGGAATATTCTTTAGTACCTATCGGTGAGTTGGGTGGAAGGAAGGAAGCGGAACCAATTCCGCAGAAGAACATGACAATGGGTTATGTTTGTTATGGTGCTCAATCTATTGAAGCTAGTGGTAAAGTCAACCTGTCTAAAGAAATGGAACAGCGTTCTCGTCAGTTCAAGAGTGCTGATGGTGTTGATGAAGCTGGCTTTGCTGGGTATCTAGCAGATTCACTCTCCAGAGGTTTCCTCTCAAGAAAGAAGACTAAGTGGCATAAGTTATGTGCTGACATCTTCAACCTTGGTGGGATCGCTGCTGGTGATGCGTTCTTCAATCACAGAACACGTACTAATGGATTAGCTGATGTGCCAAACACGCCTTTGCAGTATGATGGCGTTGCTGCGTTTGCTCGTCCAGGTGCTCCTCACCCATCTTATGCAGCTGGTGCATTGATAGGTCCGAGTGCTAGAGCAGTAGGAACATCAATAGACATGGCTGGAGCTATTGCTGACACAGGCGGTTATTTCAATGCTTTTGATTTACCACCTTCCTATTGGGCATTGAAGCGTGTATGGTCACACTACACCTATAATATGCAGTTCGATGAGAACGATGTACGTTTCCTCACCGCACCTGATACGTTACTGGTAAGTTCATATAACCTTCCTCGATGGACTGAAGTTCTCGAATCTAAGTTTATTGAGCCAAATGCTGCTGGTAGCACAACCAACACTGAGAACATCTTCATGATGGAGGGGTTCATGGTTAGGTTAGCTCATTCGCCATTCTTGGTTGCTAACACTTGGTTCCTTGGTAAAGCTAAATCTGGCGGTATCAATGTACTAGACGTAGCTGAGAAGGAAGACCCATGGGCGTACTACCGTGACGAGGATAACCGTGCATACTTCATTTCGTTTGAAGATGACTGGGGATTCCTTATCCGTAACTGGCGTGACTGGTGTGCTGGTGCAATTTCCACAGATGGAACAACCGCACCAACCTTCAACGATACAAATGAGCAGGATTGGGATACAATTCCTGACGGTGTATAACATCCATTCCAATTAGACCGAAGGGGGAAGAGAGCCTTCCCCCTTCACTAATAGAGATTATGATGAAACGATTTCTTAAAAAATTCTGGAACTTTATAAGGTTTTGGAAGAGTAACAAGAAAAAAGTTGATCCTGTTAAAGAGTGGTCAGACCTCCCAGTTGTTTGTGGTGATGGGAGTGTTAGGGATTGGAAAGAGACTCTCGAAATAACTAATGTCCGTAGAGATGGTAATCTTGTTATATGGGATTATGTGGGTGCAACACCCATTACTTTAAATTGGGGCAATCATCGACTTGGTAGAGCCAATGTAGGATTCATTATAGTAGAGGATGGAAAAGAAGTTGCAGAGGTTGGGGCAACAGATTGGCTTCGAGATAGTAACATCAACTGGCAGGTAGATCATAATTTTCAGAGTATGAGATCCCCCAGTGATTACAAATTTGTTAAGTCTCATAGATATTGGAAACCTAAGAGTGGGCAAACTCTAATGATTTTTGTATGTGGAAGAAATTGGGGAACAACCAATGTTCAAGAACGTAGTAATAAAATACCATTGATTTGGTAAAGGGGAGATAGGGTGATGATTAAAATAATAGGATTAGGAGTAGTTGGTTTATCTAGTACAACAGGTATTTATTTAGCTCAAGTACCTGTATTACCTGAGGGGTTTGCTACATGGCCTGTACAAGCTATGATGTTCTTCTTAGCTATTACTTCTATGTCTATAACATTGTTTGTAGTTGCTAAGTCTTTTAAGGCTATTGAGAATTTGAAGGGTGTAGCTGATAACGTTCAAGAATTATGTGCAAGACTTAATGAACGTCCATGTTTAAGAAATGAAAAATAAGGAGGGCATCATGCCTAATGTAAAAAGAATGGATTATGCAGGAGAACATAAGAAGCAACCAGTTACAGGACCAAAGCCTTCAACAGGTGGTGGTAGTGTATCTTGGGCAAACGATTCAAAGACTCGTGGAAACAAATCCACAGGTAGAACGTTTGGAAAGAAAGCTGAATCAACTTTCAATGGTATGACAAAGTTGGGTAGTTTAAAACGAGGTTAGATCATGGGTCGTCCTCCATTTGGCTCAGAGAAAGAAGTTACAACTTGTGACATCTGTGGTGATAAATTAGTCATTCCTCCTGGTGTTTATTATCGAGGTGAAAAGTTGCATAAAGGTTGTGCCAAAATACGAATGCAAGATGACATAGGAAGAGAAGTACTCGAACCATATCTTGATGGGGTGGAACAAGACCTTGAAGAGTTGTTAGGAAATATGGAACCTATAGCAGATGAAGATCAGACTACAGCAGAGAAAATAGCTATAGCAAAAGCAGGAGGTTAATTGTGAATTTTCGGGGATGCAGAAAAGAGTTCGATAATATGTGTCGCACAGCTAATCTTAGTGAGATGGATTCTCTTAGGGATGCTTGGCTCAATCAAGGTTGGGAAAAGATAAGTGAGCAGTTTGTCATCCCCTCATTAACCAAAACTATTTTATTCGATAGTGTAGCAGATCAGAATTATTATGATTTTCCTTATGATTATAATGGTACTGAAATTGGTTTGTGTTATGACAAACGTAGGTTAGACCCTGTATTGGATGAGGTCTTAAGATTGAGATATGAAAGGCGATCTGGAAATATGGGGTCTGTTAGATATTATGATTGGTCTGGTACTGTAGAAGAAGACTTACTTGTCATAGAAGGTTGTACTCTGACTAATGGCAGTACCACAGTTTTAACAACGTCTACTGAAGTCTCTCTTGATTTACCATATTGGGTTAGGTTCGATCCTTACGTGGACGCAGAAAATGACGACGCTGATAATGATGATTACGTTGACCCAGGTGATTATGGTTATCTTATATCTGAGGGGGAGCAAGTATCTGGTGTTTCGTTTGAGTTAGCTAAACCTTATCGAGGACCAAGTGGTGCTTTATTTACAGTTCGTGTTCGTCCATCAGAGACTCAGCAGTTTATAGTTTATGGTACACCAACAAGTGCAGAAGATGATGTATTTAGTTTACGATATTCATCAAGACCTAAAAGACTTTATGATGATTCTGATGTTCCCGAATGGCCTAACATGGGATTAGCTATTGCTTATATGGGAATGTCTGTAGCTTTAGAGTGGTATCATAATATGGAGTTAGCTAAAACATTTTGGGGTAGAGCAGTACAAAAAGTTTCAGGCCTTGAACGTAGAAGGAACAGGTCACAAGTTCTCGTGTCTGATATGACTATAGGTTCTGCCTCTGGTAGACGCACAGGTCTTAGGGGTGTTATTATAGGCAACTCAGGAGGACGTGGTGTAGGACGTTATAGGTAATGGAAAGAACTAATGAAGAACCATATATTATTGAGGATTTTGGGGGAGTCAATCAGCTTATTGATGAACTTGAATTACGAGGTAAAGACGAAAGGGGAATAACTCCTTGGATGTATGGTCTTTATGTTAATGGGCATAAGAATGTAGAACGTATCCCTGGTAAACTCCTCAATACTTCTAATACTACAGGTGGTCACATTCTTGTTCTTCAACAATTAGATTTTACTAATAGGAATGTGCTTTTAGTTCATCAGTCATCTAACTACATGGTAGAAGATGATTTAACCGAGTTACAAAGTGATGTTGGCATTACACCGATACTACCAACAGAACCTTTTTTATTCTAATGATAAGAACAAATGAAAGTGTGGTACAACTTACTAACCTTGGAGGTATAAGGGAAGTTGGGAGTGAGCCAAGTGAGATCATCGAAGAGATTCATGGTTTGTATGACGACCCTGCCCGTAGTTTAAAACGTATACCAGGGAAATTACTTGCTACTACAGGTATATCCACTGGACCAATATGGAATCTTCAGGGCTTGAGGTTTCAAGATAGTATTGCCATGCTCTCTCATGAGGGTACTAACATCGAGATAGGTAGAGAGAACCTATCATTCTCTGGTCAAGTGTACCCTGTGCCTGACTTCAGCTTCCCTGATTCTGTTGCACCCCTTTATATCAGCTGGCCTGATTGGCCTCAGTCTTCATATCAATCCAGCACAGACAATTTTGATGATAGTATCCCAGAGTCAAGGAGTTCAAGTGATCCTTATTCTTACATCTTATATACAGAGCCGAGCTCACTGAGTTTCTTGGTGGCCTCTGGAGAGAGTGTCACCCCTCAAGACTTTCAGGTTATTTTGAAGGGTGTCTTTCCTTGGGTTATAGTTGATAAGGGTGTGGTGTCTGGTACGTTGGCAAATGCTATGACTCTGACATACACTGGAGTTGTAACTGGTTACGATCACGCACCTGATGATTCTTATATTTACTATTCATACACAGTCAGTGTGGACACAGCTACTCTGCTCCCAGACATTCAGTACACAGCTTCTATACTCTATAGTTCAACAGAAGCATTGAGTGCAATCAGACGTACCAACGTTGAGAAGACTGCTACTGAAACAATTACTTTTGTCATGGTGTCATTGGGTCTTACTGTAGACCCCAGTGTCTTAGCTTATACATTTTGGGTGGGTGATACGACAGGAGGAGCTGGGGTTCAAACCAAAGACCTTGACTTAGAAAATGAAAGTGGCTATGCCTCTCTCAACTGGACAGCTGTGGTTACGAATCCAACTGATCCTTCAGTTGCCGATCACCTCACCCTTAGTTCTTCATCAGGTACTCTTTCTCCTTTAGGTACTCAAACCATAACTGCAACTGCTGATCCTACAGGATTAACAGAGGGCACATACAACTGGGTGATTACTTTCACGGATCAGTATGACCGTGAAGTTCTTGCTACAGCTAGTGTGGTTATGGAGAGCACTGATGTTTATCCTGATGCAATTAGGTTTGGTGTTGGTGGTGACGTGAACTGGGCCGAATATTTTCTTTT
>Ga0307928_10001638_pt1 | contig 17062 bp, 22 predicted proteins | sample AceLakmetagen232_FD_201815 | JGI IMG/M metagenome (GOLD analysis project Ga0307928, IMG submission 201815) | Saline water microbial communities from Ace Lake, Antarctica - #232 | ecosystem: Environmental > Aquatic > Non-marine Saline and Alkaline > Saline | place: Antarctica: Ace Lake... | reverse complement strand
ATTATAACACAAACCATAGCTGATACTTTCTTCCTGGAAGACCCGACCATGAGGGGGATTGTTGTCAGGGAAGCATTGGAGACACTTGGTATGCAGAAGTATCTTAAAGAGATAGAAGAAGACCAGGACAAGCAACAGGAGATTAAGGCTGGTTTAGATTAGTTACCATTTCCTAAGGCTCAGATGACCCACTTAGGCACAAAGTGAAATCCGTGTCTAAAAACAAGGACTTAACGGAGGTCTAGCCTCAGACTTGACAAATTTGCAACCATTGTGCTAGTCTATACTTAGCGAAGAGCTGTGAGAGAAGGGCTCGGTTAAAAGAAACCGGGCTTTTCTCATTAAAGGGGTTACATGGAAATAAAGACCCTTAATGTCAAGGAAATTAACCCAGCCATATATAACCCGCGTAAAGACCTTAAACCTGGTGATCCTGAATATGAGAAGCTGAAGAAATCTATATTAGAGTTCGACATGGTAGAGCCGCTTATATGGAATAAGCGGACAGGGAACTTGGTAGGCGGTCACCAAAGGCTAAAGATTCTTCAGGAACTCAATATAGATAATATAGACGTCTCAGTGGTTGACCTCAGTGAAGTCAAGGAGAAGGCCCTCAATATAGCCCTCAACAAGATAGAGGGTGAATGGGACTTCCCGCGACTCAAGGACTTGCTTGAGGAGATTGACACCGACGATTTTGATATGGAGATAACGGGCTTTGACCTGAAAGAGATTGAAGACCTAGTCACCCAATTTCATGTTGGTGGGGACAATGAAAAGGAGCAGGGTAAGACCACTTGCCCCCAATGCGGTTATAGTTGGTAGGTTATGAAAAAGAGCCAAGTAATAAAAGTATGTGAAATATGTGGTAATCCCTTTAGTGTTAAGCAATCGAAACAGAATACAGCGCGTTTTTGTTCTTTGAGATGTCGCGGTCAGTGGTGGGGGAAGATTTGCGGAAAGCGGGATGTAGTTGAGAGGCAATGTTTATCCTGCGGTAAAATATTTATTGCTAATTATTCTGCCAAACTGTTTTGCTCAAGGCGATGCATGGGGTATTACAGAAAAAGTCAATATGAGGGGGAAGGTAATCCCAGATGGAATGGGGGCAAAGTTTTATGCCATTGCCAAAACTGCGGGGAAGTCTTTCATGCATGGCCGGGAAGAAATCGGAAATTCTGTTCTTATAATTGCAAACAGCAAAGCATGATTGGCGGAGGTAATTATAATTGGCATGGCGGGTTATCTTTTGAGCCATACACTATTGAGTTTAACAGACAACTCAAGGAAATGATAAGAAATAGGGATGGCAACAAATGTCAATTATGTGAAGTGCCAGAGATGGAATTGATAGAAAAGTTGTGTATCCACCATATTGATTATGATAAAAACAATTGTTTGCCCTCAAACTTAATTTCTTTATGTCGCAGTTGTCATGCGAAGGTGAATTTTAACAGGCAGTATTGGCAGACAAAATTCCAGGACTACACAGGGAAGCAGGCGGTGAGGATATATGACAACTAACGGCACTAACGGCAACGGTAAAAAAAGAGAACAAACAGCAGCCCGTATTATAAAGGCACTCAAAGAGACTAACGGGCTTCTTACTATGGCGGCCACCAAGTCCGGTATAGGATATAGGACAGTATGTAGATATGTAGCCGAATATCCCTCAGTCAAGGAAGCCGCATATGATGCAAAGGAAACTATGCTTGACTTTGCTGAAGGCAAACTATACCAGAAAATCAAGGCTGGTGATAACGTCGCTATACTCTTCTTCCTGAAAACACAAGGCAAGGCCAGGGGCTATATAGAGAGACATGAGGTCGGTGGCGAAGGTGGTGGACCTGTCACGATAAAGGTTATATATGACAGTAGCAACTAGCCATCAATATATAGTTAAATTGCGCCTCCCGCATATTAAGCAGGATGTTATCAGACAAAGCCCTGCAAAGAGAAAGGTTGTAAGAGCTGGACGGCGAGGCGGAAAGACAGTTATAGCAGCCACCATCTGTGCAGACAAATTCTTAGAGGGGCTTAGACCCCTTTATGCTACACCCACCAGTGACCAGCTTGAGACCTGGTGGTTTGAGGTTAAGAGGGCGCTGGCGGAACCTATAGAGGCCGGCATATATAAGAAGAACGAGACTGAGCATACTATAGAGAGGGAAGGCACCAAGAACCGCATCAAAGGCAAGACAGCTTGGAACGCCGATATGCTCAGGGGCGACTATAGCGACTTCCTGGTGCTGGATGAATTCCAGCTTATGAATGAGGATACATGGGAAGTTGTCGGCGCACCTATGCTACTGGATAACAACGGTGACGCGATGTTTATATATACACCGCCGTCTTTGCATAGTCGGTCGGTAAGTAAAGCTCGGGACCCGAGACATGCCTCTAAGATGTTCAAGAGGGCAGAGGCGGATGAGACAGGGCGATGGCAAGCCTTCCACTTTACGAGTCAGGATAACCCCTATATATCACTTGAGGCACTGAGGGACATCGTTCAGGATATGTCTCAGTTATCATATAGACAGGAGATTCTGGCTGAAGATGTAGAAGAGGTTGTCGGTGCGCTATGGACAAGAGAATTGATATCCAAGAGTCGCATTACTCGGTATCCTACTTTGGTTCGTGTTGTAGTGGGTGTAGACCCGCCAGGCGGTAGAACTGAGTGCGGTATTGTGACAGCCGGACTAGGGCAAGATGGGCATGGTTATATATTAGAGGATAGAAGCCTTCGCGGTTCGCCGGATACATGGGCCGATGCAGTTTTGACCGCCTATAATCGCAATCAAGCTGATAGAGTGGTGGGTGAGGCAAACTACGGTGGGGATATGGTAGAGTCGACGATCCTACAGGCCGCTAAATACCGCAATCAAATAGTGAGCTATAAAAGTGTCCATGCTTCCAGAGGCAAGGCAGTGAGAGCCGAGCCAGTTGTTGCTGGATTTGAGCAGGGCAGAATCCACCTAGTAGGCGAGTTCCCTTTCTTGGAAGAGGAACTTTGCACTTGGATACCTGGGGAAAGTAGGGAATCTCCCAATAGGCTTGACGCTCTGGTCTGGGCGCTGACCGAGCTGATGCTGGAAGCCCAGGGCAAAAAATTCATGGTGGGATGAGGTGAGAAAATGATTTGTCCTTTTTGTGGGATGCCTGCAACTAAAATGAGAGGCTTCAGAACAATCAGATGCCTTCGGGCTGGCATCGAATGGATTTGGTACACCTGTACTAATAGACATGAATGGGGACATAGGCAGGTTTAATGAATAAGTCAGGAGAGACACCACCAAACATGAAACCGTCTCCGACTATGCAAGTACACTTTGCTGATGGTGAGGTCGTGCAGATGAACCGCAAAGAGAGACGTCGCCAGCATCTATACGGAGATCGAATTGGTAAAGGGAGACAGTAAGCGGTATGAGGAAGAATTGGATATATGAAGTTTGCCGTAGATGCACTAGAGAGCAGAGACTTGCATGGTCAGTCTCAGATGAATTATGGGAAAAAGTGAGTGCTGAGAATGTATTATGCCTCGAGTGCTTTTTACGACAAGCTGACGAACGAAACGTAAAGGTGCGATTAGAAGACATTAAATTTACTGGCTTGGTAAGCTGGAGAGATTAGATGGAGCGATTAGTAGACTATAGATACTCGGAGCTGATATCAGCGGGCTTTGATCTTATAACTCCTAACATAGCTCGTAGGCTTCAGTATACTCATTTCTTTACAGGCACTGATCCTATTTATGCTGGCTTGATCGCTGATCATAAGTCAGCAAGTGGTCGGTCTTACCGTGACACATGGTGTGTGTCTTTTCAATATCATTTGAAGCAGTTTTCGGTAAAGGACCAACAGACTACCGTCACACTTACAAGTCTCTCTACAAAAGGATACCCATTGCTACTACTACCCATGCTGATAGTTCATGAACTTGGACATGTACTGCATGAGATTATAGGATTCGATCATGATGCCGAGCCCGTCACCAAGTATGCAGAGCTTGATAGGTATGAGGCATTCGCCGAGGCATTCACAGCCTGGTTGAATCCCGGTTATGGTCAATACTACAAACAACTCAGAAGAGTGGACAATAAAACCACCAGTCTATTCAGAGAGCTAGAGACATTATGGAGATGATTGGATTATGACTCTTAAAGAGAAAGTAATTCAGGCTAGGCAGGATGAGCCAAACAAGCGGGCAATTGAAATAGCTCGTGACTTCAATTGTAGTCGGGAGCGGGTCCGTCAGCTGTTGATGGGAGCCAATCTAGCCACTACAGTGCCACATTACATAGCTACCAGAGGCCATAATAGAGGACCAAGAGTTCAAGGTGTTCCGATTAAGGTGGTTCCTTCTCGTCCCTCAATAGCACCGATTGTGGGTCAGCTTACATCCACTAAAGTCTGTCCTCGATGCGGCAGTACGCATTTGTATTTAACTGAAGACATAAACACTTGGGATGTTAGTTGTCTCATCTGTGGGCAGTTGGTCACCTTCCAGTTTAAGGGGGTAGTCAAATCAGATATGGAGATGAGAGCATGTTAAATAGTCTACGTGCTAGGGCGGCTTTAGCCTTACTACCGAAGAAAGCTAGCGGGGGTCTTAGTCCATTTCAGGTGATATCCTCACAGTACCCCAACGTACCTATATACACAGATATGAGTATCAGGAAGGCAACACGTGAGGGTTATAGGATAAGCGTTTTTGTCTATCGGGCTGTGAGGACAATCATTCAGGCGGGCAGCGGTATTCCCTGGATAGTGCAGGACGCTAAAGGTGAACCGATTGAAGGTCATGACTTTACTAAGGTATGGGCGAAGCCCAATTCCAAGTTCTCTGGACAGGACAATATGGAGTTTATTCTTGCTCATCAACTGCTGGGTGGTAACGCTCTTATTCAACCAATCATTGCAGGCGGAAAGCCTAGTGAGTTCTGGATTGTTATGCCTGACTTGGTGCAGCCTATTCCATCGGACGTTCCGGGTGAGTGGCTGAAGGGTTGGAGGGTAACCGACCATCACGGTCAGCGAGACGTGCCTCCTGAGCAGTTTATACACTTTATGCAGATTGATCCGGGCAATCCTTACTGGGGCATTGGGCCCCTCATGGCGGCTGCCCGCACTGTAGACACAGACAATGAGGCTCAGGATACACAGAAGATATCAATGCAAAACAGGGCGACTCCAGACGGCGTGTTCACTCATGAGAGCGTATTGACGCAAGAACAATTTGAGGAAGCTCGTAGGCAAATACGAGAGAACTTTCTGGCTAAGACTAAGAAACGAGAACCGTGGGTACTAGGCGCTGGTGCTAAGTGGAATCAGATGAGCATGACTCCAGTAGAGATGGACTTCATAGCATCCAGGCTCGCTAATCTCAGAGCTATAGCCACAGCCTTCGGCCTTGACCCGTGGTGGCTCGGTGACAGGAGTGCTTGCCTAACAGCTAATACAGATGTATGGACGCCCAGTGGTTTAATCAAGCTGTCTGCAATAGAGGTAGGCACTAAGGTGTGGTCAATGGTAGACGGAGATATTGTAAAACTCCCCGTCACTAATTGGAGCCTCGATAAGGTAAAAGATGTTTACGAAATCAAAACCAAGAATAGAACCATTAGGGCATCTGGCAATCATCCTGTACTTGTGCGTATAGGCGGAAGCCAAACAGAGGGGAGTAATAGAGAAAGGCGAATATCTTACGATTATAAACGGGTTGATGAGCTAACGCTTAATGACTACCTTGTTCAAGTCAAGGAATTGCCTGATGGAAAAAGAAACAGTTCTCCTGATGGAGAGGTGGTTACTAGCGGGATGATGCAATGGTTGGGAGCCATGTATGGGGATGGGAATATAAATGATAACTCAGTACGAATGTCAATGCCTAAAGAAGATAGATGTCGCGCTTTTTACGAGGATTTAGCTAGGCGCCTATTTGTCACTCATGCTACGATGGGGCGAGCAGCAAAACAGGATGAGAAACTATCTAAAATGCTTGCCTTATATGGAAAAGGCGTGACTTACAGTCAGATAGCCGAGGCTTTGGGAGTACATAGAAGCGGTGTAAGGAGACGAATCATCAAGGCTTTGAATCCAATTCCCGATACATTTAGGCCAGTACATATTAGTGATGCTGTTCGTTCATTTACCTTTGCTAGTGTTATCGCTACGGAAAAACTACTTGTACTTGGCTTCAATGGTACGGCAAAAACCAAGCGGCTACCCGGTTGGATATTCGGGCTTACGAAAGAGTTACGGCTTGCCTTCCTTGCTGGCATTGTAGATAGCGATGGTTATATTGATAAGTTTGGTTCGCTATGTATAACCTTCGCCAACGAGAGGTTAACTCATGATATTCGTGTATTACTGGTATCCTGCGGTATCCAATGTTCTAATGTAGGCAAGTCGGTACTTGAAGCCAGTGTTCTCCCTAATAAAGGGTTGCAAGATCATTATTACAACTGGCACTTTGTTGCCTCATCAGCCGTTCAAGTTTCACAAATTCCTTTTGCTGATCCGACGTATAGAGAAAGAATTGTTGCTAACCCCAACCGTGAAAGAATAGACGGCCAAGCCTGGCAAATTCGTGACTTATTTGATAGTAAACAGCTAGGTTTTTATAACATCAAGGCAATAGCAAAATTACCCGCGGAGCAACTTTACAACATGGAGGTCGCTAACGGTGGGCATAACTTTGTAGCTGATGGTGTCGTGGTCTCAAATTCGACGTATAACAACGTTATGGAGGCCCGCAAGGCCTTATATGAAGAGGTCGTTCTTCCAATGCTGGATGATATCAAGGCTACGCTCAATCTCCTGATAGCTCCGATGTACGGGAACATTACCATTTCGTATGATACTTCCAAGATAGCAGCGCTGAGAGCAGACTATGGCAAGAAGGTAGAGCAGGCGAAGACGCTATGGGCAATGGGCATACCCTTCGACCAGATAAACCAGAGGCTGGAGATGGGCTTTGAAGAGTTCTCAGGCTGGGACCGTGGCTATCTGCCGATGACCCTGCTACCAACTGGATCGTCTGCTAGAGAGCCAGAGCCTGATAAATCTGTGGAAATACTGTATCCTATGGAGTCCAAAGCCCTCAACCTTACGACCGAAGAGCAGAAGACGGTTCACTGGAAGAGAGTAGATCTCAGGCGTGTTGGATGGTGGGGGGTTGCATCCAGAAAGATGCTGCCTCTCTATAAAGATGAGGGCAAGGCGATTGAGAAGGCTATCAAGGGTAAGAAGCCTGGGGAGCTGGTTGAGGCTGCCGAGAAAGCTATAGAAGCCGGTAGACCTGAGTGGGAGAAGGTGCTGACCGCGGTGATGGCTGCAATAATTGAGGATTTCGGGAACGAAATCAGTGAGGACCTTGGGGCCGAGAAGTCAGACAAGCCTGGAGAAGCTAAGTGGGTATTTGACCCGATGAGCGCGGCAGCCCGGGCATGGATTGTCAAGAACGGAACGAAGAGCATAGTGACTATACTGGCCACCAATCTTGATGACGTGAAAAGAGTGATTCTCGCTGGCGTGGATGAGAACCTTGGCACTGCCCAGATAGGCAGGAACCTCAGGAAGTTTTACACTGACCGGAGCCCCTTCAAAGCAATGCGTGTGGCCAGGACGGAGGTTTCTCATGCTGCTGGATATGGGCAACAAGAGGCCGCCCGACAGTCAGGAGTAGTGAAGACCCATACTTGGCTTACGAGCAGAGACGATCGTGTTCGTGATTCCCATGCCGCGATGGAAGGCGAGACGGTGGCGTTTGGCAAAGCCTATTCTGACGGCTCCATGTATCCAGGCGAAATCGATATAATGTGTCGCTGTGTAGAGAGCTTTGGAACTAGATAGACTTGACATTCCCATAGCTGATTACAGCCCTCACTTTACGAGGGCTTTTTTATTACCCAAAATCACGGAGGTAAAAGTGGAGGGCAAACCAATCATTTGTATATTTTGTAAGAACCCCAACATCAAGTTGCCACTCTTAAAAACTCCCGATGGGAGATATTATCACCAGGATTGCGTTGAATTGCGTTCAGCATTAGATGTATCTACTGGTTTAATTTTAGCCAAGCCAATATCTATTCCAGCTAGGAAACAAAAAGTATTGAAAGGAGGAGGCAATCATGCAGGGTAGTTCAGTAGTTAAATATTGCAAGCACTGTGGGCGATTAAACCCACTGGATACCCTGCGTTGTATTAGCTGTCAATACTCTGAGTTTGAGCCCGTCCAGCTAGTTCCTAAGTGGCTGGAGGAGTTTGGGAGAGACTTTCAAAAAAGATGTATAGGAGGTAATCATGGCTATAGAGCGGAAAACAGTCGGGTTTGAAGTCAAGGAAGTTGACGAAGAGGAGGGGACTTTTATCGGTTATGCGGCCACGTTCTCGAAGATACCGGACAGTTATGGCGATATAATTGACCCCGGCGCTTTCAAGAAGACCCTCAAGGCTCAGAAGGGGCAGATAGTAAGCCTCTTCAACCATAGTATTATGGAGCCTATAGGTAAGCCCACGGAACTAGCCGAGGATGAAAAGGGGTTGCTGGTTAAAGCAAAGTTATCCCTCGGTGTCCAGCGGGCAAGGGAAACCCTTAGCCTGATGAAAGATGGTGTCATTACCCAAATGTCTATTGGCTATAATACCATAAAGGAAACCTGGATCGAGGGCATCCGGCACCTGCAGGAGGTCAAGCTTTACGACTGTTCGCCTGTGGTCTTTGCCGCTAATACCGAGGCGGTCATTATCGGTGTAAAGGAGATGGAACTTAAACCATATCCTAACGAGCACGCCTGCCGGCTGCGTAATCCTGATGACTTCCAGGAAGGCAGCTTCCGGAGAACCACCAGGGTATCAGACGGTAAGAAATACTCCGTTATCATGGGTAGGCTTGAAGGCGAGGATACTATGACCGAGCAAGCTTATCGTTACGATAGAGAAATCTGGGACGAGGACGACGCTAAGGTTCACTGCAAAGCCCATGACGGAACCTTTGAGGCCGCCAAAGAGGATACATTCAAGTGTGAGTGTATCGAGTGTGGGCATAAGCTTGAATCTAAGAAGCACTGTAGCGATATCGAATGCCCGAAATGTGGTGGCAAGATGAGGAGGGTTGAACGCCCTGGCCCAGGGAAATCAGATGGGAAAAATCTTATCTTCGCTGACCAAGCCGAAGCGGTGCTTGCTGCCGTTACGGAATGGATTGACAGGACCAGGTCGCTTGCTGACTTGCGTCTGAAGGAAGGCAGGGTTTTATCAACCGCCAACAGGAAACGGCTTGCTAGTTTGCTGGAGGCACTGGGAACTATGGCCAAAGATATACAGGAATTATTGGAGGCCACTCAGCCTGAAGACGATGAGAAACTTGAATCACTCGCTTTGCTTGTCTCCGGACTTAAGGCTGAAAATGAAGGCTTCGATATCAAACGGGCCGAACAGCGTATCGAAGCTATACTTGGTCAACTAGGGAAATAAAACACAAGGAAGGTGAACACGATGGACCCAGAAGAGTTAAAGAAACTAACGGATCTAATTCAAGGTGCGGTTACGGAACTGCACCAAGCGGTGGAGCGCCAAGACGAAGAGATAAAGAAGTTCGGTGGTGTCACGGGCGAGACCAAGACGACTGTTGAGAAAATCAACACCGACATCACCGCGTTGATGGCAGCCAAGGACGAAATGGAAGTCAAGTTCCAGCGCCAAACCATACCCAGCGCTATCGCCGTTGCTGGCCCGGAAGCCGAGGCCAAAAAAGTCCACAAGGACGTTTTCTACAAGTATATCAGGCATGGTGATACGGCACTAAATCCTGACGAGCGGAAGGAGCTGGTAGAGGATAGCACCGGTCAGTACTTGATTGAGCCGGAATTGGATGCTGAGATCGTCCGCGAGCTGCCGAAAATCACCGTCATCCGAGGTCTGGCTACGGTGAGAACAATCGGTAAGGACCGCCTAAAGATGCGTAGCATCGGTGGGGTGAGCGTCGGCTGGGGCAAGCTGGAAACAGGAGGCCCGCTCGCCGAATCCACCTTAACCCCTGGGACACCGACTTACCAGCACGTGGAAGACCTTGTTGGTCTGGCCAAGATTGGTGTGGACGAACTGGCGGACTCTGACTTCAACCTCGAATCTGTTCTGGCGGAGGAATTCGCTCGGGCTCTGGGTGAGGAAGAGGACAAGCAGTTCGTGCTCGGTGATGGTCACGACCCCGCTCAGGAACCCGAGGGCATTACCAAGAACGCTACTCTCTTGACCGCAGGCAATTACGTGACCTCAGCTGTAACGGGTGCTGTCACCGTAGAAAAGTTCCTTGAGTTACTCTACAAGTGCCCCCAGCAATTCCGGAGAAACGGTTCGTTCATGGTGAACTCCGCCTCCGAGCTTGCTCTCAGGCAACTGAGAGGAAAGACCAGCGAAACCTATGAGGGCCCATTCCTGTGGCAGCCCAGCGTTCAAGAGGGTAAACCCAATACGTTCTTGGGCAGACCTATTTATACTCAGGACGATATCCTGGACCTCACCGAGTCGGGTACAGGGGATGTATTCGCTATCTTCGGCGATTTCAAGGCAGGTTACCGCATCGTTGACCGTGCTGGCATGACTGTTCAGAGGCTGACTGAGCTATACGCTGAAGCTGGCTTGGTAGGCTTCTTAATCACCAAGAGAGTCACCGGTGGCGTCATGCGAGCAAGCCAGCTGCCTCTAGTCCTTATGGAAGAGATAGCCTAGGCAAGCACACCTGGTAACAGGTGAAGCGAATAGAATCGAAAATAAAATCGGGGGCCTGAAATTGATTGGCCCCCAAAGGAAAGGTGAATCATGGTTGCAAAGATGCACAGACTACACTTACCCAAGATCGGAGAGGGAGTAATCTACCTACCAAGTGGTGTGCCTTTTGAGGCAGACGAACCTCCGAAATATCCTGCAGGTTCGTACGTGAGACTGGGGAACAAGGAATTCATCTACGCCATAGCCGGAGACACTCTGAATCCTGATATGGGAGCAATGAACTCCTACAAGCAGAAGGTTGTTAGGGTCGGCTGTGTTTTGGATCCCGTCACAGGTGAGAATGTCGCTGCGGGGTCGATGGTGGTGGGTGTTGCCATAGTTACTGGCTCGGGTCTAGCTTATCTAGCTTATGAGGAAGGTGTCGAGGAGGATGAGTTCAAAGGTGGACAATTTATAGGATTCCCGGGTGATAAGACTTTTACTCGTGGCATAGTCGGTAACACTGCACTAGCCAAAGAGACAGAGGGGTCTGTGTACTTCACTCTAGACTCTCCTATTCCAGTAGGCATCACTGCAGACAAGTGGTGTGAAGCTATACGGAATCCCTATGGAGCAGTTAAGAATAGCCAGGGTAAGTTTGCAATGGTCATGGGGATGCCAACAGTCGTAGCAACTAAGGGCCAGGGTCTGTGGCTCCAGGTATCCGGGCCGGGCTGGGCTGCACCTGACCTGGATGTTGGTAAATTAGCCAACAACCAGGAAGTAGTATTCGTCTATAATGGGAGTATTAATCTTCGTAGCGCAACACATGCGGGAGACTCTTGTGCAGATTGTCAGCACGCTGGTGTTTGTATTGCCTTAGCTGATGGTGAACAAGGCTCCATGATGATTATGCTCCAGATAGCACACTAGGTGAGGATGCCCTGCTAGCGGGGTTTTTCTCCTTCAATGGGGGGAGTGGTCAATAAAGGGCTGCTCCCCTCATGGTAACAAAAGAGAGGACATCATGAAAATACGGATTATTAAAAGTCTCTTATCAATCTACGGTGCTATGGTTCCAGGCATGACAATATCTGTACCGGATCACATAGCCAAGAACTGGGTGAAGAACAAGATAGCGATGGCTATAGATGGTGCCGGTAATGAGTTGATTCTGGAACCCGAATCGGATATTCCCAAGGTCCCCATGGGAATGTTCTGGTGTATTTATTGTAAGATGCCTCATAAGCTGAACTCCAAGAAGGGAAAGAGACATCTGAAGTACTCAGGTAATGTGGCATGAGAGTGAGAGTGTTAAGAGACTTCGTCATTGACAAGAGAGTATTTCGTGTTGGTGAGATAGTGAACATAGCTACCATAAAGGTGATAAGATTACTCGAGTCTGGATTGGTGATGCAGGACAAGAGCCTTGATGGAGGCAAGGAAATAAAAGCTCACAAGCAAGTAAGGATAATTCGGGAGCAAAACTCGAGGAGGTGAACGAATATGAGTTGGCAAGATAAGGTTGTTGCAAGCATCAATCAAAACCTGAATGATCCAGATGGGTTCGCTGAGGCGAAGGTCTCCGTTAAACGAGGCGAGTCTATCCTAGAAGTTCGAATCGGAGACCAGACGTTGCTGTTTGGTCCTGTGGGTCAAGATTATGGGACTGGAATTGCGGAAAATCCGGCATGGATTATCAAGGGGCGGAAAGGAAAGACAGGGGGTGAAGATGAGTCAGAACCCGAATCAGAGCTTGACTGAGTATGAGGCGCTTCAAGCGGTCAGGGTGCGCCTTACCACTGAATTGAAACCCGGAGACAAGATTATCATCAAGAGGGTGGAAGATGGCCTCGCTGTCTACTCCGAGTTTCGGGAAGTTCGCAGCGAGAACATTAAGGCTGGGATTAGTCACAAATAATAATTCGGAACGGAGGTATATATCATGGAAAATCTAGCAACACTACTCAAGTATCGGTCAAGGTGGATGATAAAACACTGGCGAAAGGATGAGCACGGTATTTACAAGCTCATCTGGGAAGATGATGCGATAAACAGGAATATCCTGCATACCACAGGAGAGAATGCAATCCTGTCGGCGTTCTTCGCAACAGCCTTTGCCAATTATGGTGCACCTCCAGCAAATACCTATCTTGGGCTTGACGCTACCAGGACTCCTGCTGAGGGTGATACTCTCGCTACGCTTGCTGAGTTAGCCTTTGCTGATGGCTACGAGCGGAAGGCATTGATAACTGGTGGAACCGGTGTAGCTGAGCAGGACTGGGTACTAGCTACTCACAATGGCTACCAGGAAGTCACATGTGCGACTCAAACCTGGACAGCCACTGCTGACTGGGCAAGTGCAGTCAAGAACATCTTCCTTGCTACTCACGCCACGGCTGTTACGGATGCTGATGGCGTTCACCTGATTTGCTCACTGGCGCTGTCCGCACTGAGGACGCTTCTGAGCGGCGATAAGCTTGAAGGCTCGATGGTTATTGGTCTCAGTGAGTAAGGCTTGAATAAATCCCCACTTTATGGTATAGTATTGGTAAAGAGATTAAGGAGACATATATGCCAAAAGTTGGGGAAATTAAACGTGGTACAGCAATAGGCAAGGAAAATGGCCGAGAAGCATCCCATCAATTCCAATGGATGCTTTGTCCTAACTGTAAAAGGGGCAGATGGACAGATATGTCTACTTTCAAAAGACATAACTTTACAGGCTTGTGCATTCACTGTGTCGCTAAAGACAATGTAGAGAAAGGCAGGATAGTTCGAGTAAAAGGTGCAGATAATCCTAAATGGAAAGGTGGCAGAATTATTAACGCTCAAGGTTATGTCCAAATAAATAGTCCTGACCATCCAAACAAGAGTTCAAAAGGGTATGTCTTTGAGCATCGGCTTGTAGTTGAGAAGGAACTGGGTCGTTATCTCAGGGCGGACGAAATAGTCCATCACCTGAATGGTACAAAGACAGATAATCGTCCCAAAAACCTTGTAGTTTCTTCAAAGCATAACCATGATAAATGGACAATAAGGAAAGCTGCACAGAAGCGCATTAGAGAATTAGAAGGTCGATTAGCACAGCAGAGAATGATTGTCGGAGTGATAGGGTTGAGTGAATAACCGCAGTGATAAATATGTCATCCGGCGGCGGTGATAAGATGCTGTCGCCGGACTTGGCGGTAATTCCTAATAAGGAGTAAGTATGCCTGAAATTAGTAAGCTAACTGAACTTATTGCTCTAAGAGGTGAAACGAGCAAGACTTATGACTTCGGTGGCGGTAGGCGTCGCTGTGAGATTTCGGGTAGTGCTGTCCATTACAAAGACGACTACTCTAACAAGCTAGAAACTTGGAAGGATATTGACCCAACTATTGTAGATGGTAAGGTAACTACTGCCCCCTATGAGCTAACTGTCGATGACAAAAAACTAACCTTCCGAGATAAAAAGACTGGTGAAGTCTCCACGCTTGAGCTATTGAGTGCCAAGCCCGCTGGACTAAAGTTTGAGATTATACCCCTTAACGAAGGCGTCAGTTTTCAGCATATATTGCCTTCAGATAAAATTCCCTTTGAAGCTCAATTCAAGGTAACTGGTAACTTTAGAGCCAGAGCTTTTGACGATGTAGGCGAACTGGAGTTAGAGACTACCTTTAAGGATAGTATTCTTACTGAGAAGCTGTCCCAGGTTAAGGATAGAGTAACAGGACAGGTAAGAGCAGCAGTCGGCAATATCAGGATTGACCCAACGCTGACAGTTGAATCACCAAGTAAGGATTCTTATGTTGTGGAGGGTGCAGGGATTGATTTAAATTATGGTTCCGGGGACGAGCTCTGGGTTAGGTCATATAATTCTGGGGATATGGCAAGGAGGACATATATTGAATGGGATATTTCCTCTGTCCCTTCTGATGCTGACATAACTTATGCAAGGTTGGGCTTAACTGAGTCTAATTCACTTGGTAATACAGCTGTATCACTTTACCGAATAACTGGAGCTTGGACTGAACAAGGAATAACTGGGAATACCCAACCTGCTGTTACCAGTACAAATAAAGTGTCTCTTGGCGATATGGACGACATCGCAACTGCAGTGGTGACAGACCAAGTCAAGGATGCACGCTCAGCAGGAACGACGTATGGTGTTATGATTAGAACCGACAGTGAACATCTTTCTACGGCTAGAAGAAGGGCTTACCGCTCTAAAGAATATAATGGCAACGACCCTCAACTTTATCTAGAATATACACTACCAGTAGTAGCCCCCACAGTCACCACTCAAGCAGTGGATGGAATAGGATTTGACTAATGACAACTAAAGCAACACTACACGGAAGCATTACAGACACCGGGGGGGAGAACTGTGATTTCAGAGGTTTTGTCTGGGATACTGTTTCCAGAGGAGACCCTGGGAATACAGCACCAGCAGCTTCTGCTTATGCTAGTAACTGGACAGAGGGCAATTCTTACGGGGTTGCCTCTTTCAGCCATGAGGTAACAGGACTGGCAGAGGGTGATACTTTCTATGTTAGGGCTTGTGCCCATAACTCTGCCGGATGGAGCTACGGTGGACAGGTAGGGTTTGATACCCCTACAGCTTATGACGAGACAAGTAGGACTCAGACTATCTTAGCAGTTGCTGGCAAAAGTGATTTAGCTACCTTCGAGGAATTAGAAAAAGCCCAGACCGTAGTAACTATTGCCAATAAGAGCGATTTGGCCACATTTGATGATAAGAGTAAAGCTCAGATGGTACTTGCAGCAATGAGTAAAAGTGACCTAGTTACCTTTGATGAATTGGGGAAAGACCAAACAGTTCTAGCTACAATAGGAGAAGTCGAGAACTTCCTCTTCCCTGAAGTCAGAGAGCAGATAATTCTAGCCTCTCAGAACAAGGCCGAACAACTGATTAAGGTAGAGAGCCAAGAGCAGGTTATACTAGCTGTCGTTGAGAAACTAGAGCAACTGATTAGAGTTGAGACTTGTGCGCAGACGATTTTAGGAGTTGTTGGCGAGACTGACCTGCTGACTTTCCTCGATACCTTGAAAGAGCAAGTCATACTGGGAGTGATTAGCGAGGCTGACCTAGCTACTTTCTTGGAGACAATAAGGACACAAACCATCTTGGCTGTTACCGAGAAGGTAGAGCAGCTAATCAGGGTTGAAGCTCTTGCACAGACAGTCCTAGCGGTTACTGAAAAGGCAGAGCAACTGATTAAGGTTGAGCATCGGAGTCAAATTGTACTGGCTGTTATTGAGAAGCTGGAGCAATTAGTCAAAGTAGAGAGCCTTACACAGACTATTTTAGCAGTTATCGGGGAGTCTGATTTAGCTATCTGGCAAGAGCTCAATAAGCTCTTGACCGTGCTAGTAGTACAAGAGGGTTGGGCAGGAACTCGTTTTGAGGAGCTTGATAGAGAACAGGTTATCCTAGCTATTCAAGCAAAAGTCGAGCAGCTCATTAAGGTGGAGGCTCGTGAACAGGTGATTCTTGGGGTAATTGGCGAGACTGATATAGCCTTATTCTTGGAAACCTTGAAGGAACAGACTGTACTTGCCGTTGTCGAAAAGATAGAGCAGTTGGTGAAGGTTGAGGCCCGTGAGCAGGTCATCTTGGCAGTCCAAGAAGAAGCCGACCTACTCACTCTCGTTGAGACGCTGAAGTCACAGACTATTCTTGCGACTATAGGGGAGGTCGATTTAGCTACCTTCCTGGAGATGTTGAAGTCGCAGATCACATTAGCCGTTACTGAGAAAACGGAGCAATTAACCATAAACGAAAAAGACCACGAGCAAACTATCCTTGGGGTGGTTGAGGAAAGCGAGTTATTGTCATTCGTGGAGACCCTAAGGTCACAGACCATCCTAGCCACAGTGGAAGCAATTGCGGGCTTCCACCTCGATGAGACCGGAAGGGAGCAAGTTATTCAGGCAGTGCTATCTGGTGATGCCGGACTTCTATATGAGGAAATGCGAACTCAGACAATCCTTGCTGTAGCAGGAGAAACCGACCGGGCAACCTACATAGAAATTCTGAAGCAGCAAATCACATTGGCTGTTCAGTTTGTGATATTGACCAAGCTTGTTCAGCGTATATATATCCCATCACATGCTTACAATCTAGGAGCAGCACCCGCCACACACGATTTAGGAAAAATGCAAGATAAATATAACCTTGGGAAGGTGAAATGAGATGACATTAAGCACTACAGCTCTGCCTGAGATAGGTGAAATAAAAAGGGGAAGCGAAATAGGGAAAGACCTATTTTATAAATATATTTATCGTGCCTGCGTAATTTGTGGTAAACCAAGTTGGGTTGCGATGGTAAGGGGAAAGGCAAAAACT
>Ga0307928_10001637_pt1 | contig 17066 bp, 16 predicted proteins | sample AceLakmetagen232_FD_201815 | JGI IMG/M metagenome (GOLD analysis project Ga0307928, IMG submission 201815) | Saline water microbial communities from Ace Lake, Antarctica - #232 | ecosystem: Environmental > Aquatic > Non-marine Saline and Alkaline > Saline | place: Antarctica: Ace Lake... | reverse complement strand
CATTCCGCTTATGTCCTCCAAACGGATACACAGATGTACCCGCTGTCTCTTAGATTATCTTCCTTCGAGCGACGCTCGGAGACTCACTTTTTAAGATAGAGCGTCGCTCTATCTTGTTTAGGTCTTTTCAGTTGTCGCCGATTCTTTCCCCACATCCATGAACAGGGTGAATTTCGTGGTGAATGAGCCTCCGGAGAGGGACTGGACCGCGTTCATGATCGTGTAGAGGCCCGTTAGCCACGCGCCTTTGCTTACGGGGTCAAAGAGTCCGCTCTCGGCAGCTTTTGCTGCTAAAGTGCCTTGGGGATCTCCGAAAAGCGGGAACGCCCGAGCCAAGCTGACTGGGTCATTGCCTTGGAAGGGCGGTACGACCCGGTCGAGGTTAAACAAGTCGTCGATTAGAAGTCCGAAGAGCATATTCTTGAAACGGCTTGCGCCGGTAAAGTAGGGTTCCCCCATCGTCGTGACTTCGATCCGCGAGGTGTAACGGGTCATAGCGTCGGCGAGGTTCTGGACGACACCACGTCCAGCGGAAGATGGCGCGCCAGTTGGCGTCGCCGTCGCGGTCCCTGGTTCGGCCACAGCGTCGGCGTCAGGGTGTGCTTGGTCGTGGCCGGTGAGATCGTGAATCTTGCCCGGTGCGATCTTCGCCTGCTGTTGTACCATCTTTCCACTTGCGTCGACGGCATACGCCTTTATTCCAGCTTTCGCGAGCCAGTTGAGATCCGAGACCATTTGGACCTTCAGAACACCCCCATCGGTGCTCGGCCAGCGCGAGAAGATGTGGGCTTTGCCAAATACCTGGCTGTTGCTCTGGGTTTGGTTAATGGTTTGAGCTTCCTTCTCTCGCATGGCGATCAGCTCCTCTTCGTCCCAGATGAAGAGAGATGTATAGGGTTTGCCGCCGTTTGTGGCCGCGAAGTTCGAGCAGAAGGGATCGAACTCGTACTTGGCCAACTGACCGCTGGTTGTCTGCCACGTCTTCAGAATCGCGTCTATCACCTCTTCGAACTTCAGGTTGCCGGGCGTCTGGTAACGGCCGCCCGATTCGACGTTCGATAGCTTCTGAAATTTCCCCAACATTTTTACGATGATGGAGCGGTTGTCACCCGACTCCAATAATACTCCGTTGATCCATTCCTGGAGTCGGTCGGGGGTGGCGTCGTCAAGATTGACGTTCTCTTTGACACGGATGTTCTTCAGGAAGTTCTGCATGTAAGGAACGAGGGTCATCGTCCAGCGGGTGCCGTCTAACTCGATGCTCTGTGACAGACCGTTGATGGCGAAGACGAGCCAATTTTTGTAGTCCGTACCCCAACGAGAGACGCCGTTGGTCCATCCATACCTGAGTTTGATGTTGTTGCGAGCAGCTAGGCTGGTGAAGGCGAAGCGCATCAGGCGCTCTATGATAAAATTGGTGGGGTCGATGAGGCTGAGGGTAACCGTGTTGTCGATGATATCGTGCGTCAGGTCCAGAATGTGCTGGTTGGGGTAGCTGTAGAGCGGGATGTCGCCGATGGACAGGTCTACGAATGGCATGAGGTTGCCTGTGACCGCCGTCTCCGGTCTGCCAGGCTCACCCGCAAAAATCGAACCCGAGCCGTCCGGTCGGCGCAACCACAATAATTCCGGCCGGGTGCCGATTATCTCATCGTAGATTTGTTGCTGTTCGTCGGCCATGCCGTCTCCCCTAGCAGATCATCCACCGTGGGCGGGGAGCACTGAACGGCACCGGCCAGGATCGCCAGGCGGTCAAGGCGCGTCTCGCTCAGTTGTTGCTTTGGCTTGGGGCGCGGTATCGGCGCTAACGGCGGTTGAATTTGATCGAGCAAACCGTCTAACGCCTCTAAGGTTGGTACGCGGGTTGTCAGTTCGCCCGTGTCATACCTTAGCCCGTTACCGAGCACCACCACCTGCCACCCTGCTACGTCCACCGAGATTGAGGCCAGTAGGCCGTGGCCGCCGGTGCCAAACCGCAGGAAATAACGGTCGGCCCTGGGGCGCGTCTCAGCGAGGCCGTAGCCAAACCGGGCCAGGTGCGTCTTCAGGCGCTGTATTCCCGTCTGAAGTAGGTCCGGATAAGGGTCGCGTGGTGTCACCTCAGCTTCTCCCTCTGTGCGCGGTTCATTCGTCGAGGTAGTCAAGGATGGACTTCCTCTTGCCCACTAAGCGCTTCTTCAGCTCGCGGGCTTGCGCTGTCTCCTCGCCGCCGGTGGCCTCTTCTAAGTGGCGACGGCGTTCGGACAACACCGACTCCTCCATCTTCACCAATTCAGGCCGTTCGGCGAATTTTTTCGCTCGTTTGAGCAGGTCGTCCAGTATTCCTAGAATGGATCGCTTCTCCTTATCCCAACGTCCTTGCGCGGCTGCTTTGATAACGCGGTCCAGCAGGGGGTCCATCTTACGGGCGATTATGGTGCCGGAACCCCAAACGCCTTCGGGCATGTCGAATTGACGGACTGCCTGGCGCACGGCTTCATCCTCTGTCTCTTTCTCCAGTTTCTTCTTCAACTCCGCTAGGTTTTTATGGGCCTCTTTCCACCCGAGCCAGTCGCGCTTCTTGGTGAGTTTGCGGCCTTGGACTTCATTAAGGGTACCTCCCAGGTAGGTTTGGCACATGGCATCCAGGATGCTCTCGATCAGCGGGGCGTCCTCGGCGGCTTCGAATGCGTCGCAGGGCGCTTTGCCCTCCTCGACGGCATCGAGATTTTCGTATGCGCTGTGGCACTCTCGGCTAGGATTGAAAACTCCGTCGATCATCACATCGGTTAGGCTGTCGTTACCGCCGTCGGTGTAAGTGATGTCAAGTTGCCCTTCGCCCGTTACATCTAAGTGTTTGGCGAGCTTGGAGCGGGTGAAACCGGCGCTGTACATGCGGTTTTCAACGCTGATGATGGTGAAATCCATGTTTTCGATCTTACCGAAGCGTTCCTCCATGCTCTGGAGTTCCTTCTTTACCTCGGTCTTGGCGCTTCCGTGAAAGGTCACGTTGTCGATGAAGCCTGCGTCCTTAGCGGTCTCGGCGTCGTAGTAGCTTTCCATCGTGAGGCTCTCGACCTTCACCTTGCCGGTGATCCTTAGCGTCTTGGGATCGACTCGCAGGTAACCGTCGAAGTCAGGGGTGTCACCCCGGAATTTCGTGGGGCGCTTGAAGGCGAAATTGACGCCTGCGCCGGGACCCTCGTTGACGCCTTCACGAAGAGCGCCGGACAACTTTTTTATGGCTTGTGGAATCTTCTCAAGTATCTGTGCGTAGGTGCCGTTGACGACGGGATCGCCGTTCTTTTTGGTATCTACGAAGAGGTGGAAGGAACCGCTGCTCATCTCCTCAATCTTGAGTTTGGGCGTTTTTTTGTGCGAGCCAACCATTTTACCACCGACTGTCTTCATGTCGAAGCCGAGGCGGTCGATTAGAGCGTCGAAGAGCTTGTCTTTGTCATCCTCAGAGAGGGATTCGACGATGAACGACGAACCGTTGGGCCAGTTGCGGGGGTAGTCCACGTTGAACTGACCCATCAGCCTCTGAAATGCGTACATCTTTTCCTGCGGGAGGCCGCCCTCAACCCACCAGTCGTAGGCGTCCTTGCCCTTGGGTACGGTAATCCGGATAGCCGATTTTTTGCCCTTGGCCGTGAACTCGACCTTCACGCCTTCTGGTTCCAACAGTTTCTTGGCCAGTGCCTCGAAGTGGGTGACCGTTCCCTGGCGGAAGCCTTCGTCGATGCGGTCTTCGTGGAGTTTGTCCTCGGAAAGTGGGCTGGTCCGCATATGGGTTGCGGTATTGGATTTCTTCAGTTCATCGGCGAGCTTCTGAAGCTCGTTGTGACGGGCCTTGCCGATGAACCGGAACGTGTAGAAGTCGTCTTTTGGGTTGCTCCAGACGTTGAAGTCTTGGGAGCTTTTGAAACCGGCAGCGATCAGCTTCTTCTTGACCTTCTCCTTCGTCTCGTAGTCGCGTACATCGAAGCTCAACCACGCCTTTTTCAGGCTCAGCGCTTCGTGGAGTTTGCCCTCGTCCACGTGGCCTTCGTTAGCATTCTCGCGCACCTTACCGGCTGGAAACCATGATCCTGGTAAGCCATTGGTGGCACGGACATATTCATTCTCGAATTCAATCCACTCTTCGTCTGTAAGGTTGAGATTCGCTTCCTTATAGACGATTTTTGCCATATTTGTACGGTTATAACTCTTATCTTTTTTGTTGGGATAGATTCGATGGCCGAGCAGAATCTTCAACGCCTTTTTGACTTTCGGCGAGACGCCCCGTGGGACTTTTCTCATCAGGTCGTCAACGGTTGGCTTTTCATTCTCCTCGCTCAGTTTGCCCTCGTCGATGAGTTTTAGGGAGATATTCAGTTCGATGTTGCGTAGCGGGTGGATATCCCAGCTTTTTACGGCATCGGGAGTGTTCTGGAGTAGATCGTCGAGGTCGGCGGTGAATCCCTCGGCTTCGGTCTTGTTTTTGAACTTGAGCGTTACCCAACAGCTCTCACCATCGGGTGACGACCGTACCTGGGTTCCGGGTGGGACGGCCTTCTTAAGGTCGCGGTTGACCCATTTCTCGGCGGCGCTCTGGTTTTTATCCAGTTCCTTGCCGCCCATCGTTTCGTAGGCCGAGTCGTGGATGGTGTCTATGATCTTGTCGTGAGCTTTTGACAGGCGCTTCATCAGGAAGCGCTGCATCTTTTCGACGCCCTTGTTTCCGTTCTGGAATAGGTGATCCCAGTCGCCGTCCCAGATGCCTGCACCGTGGCCTTCAAGCGTGAGAAGCACGTCGGAGACCCACTCGGCTCCCATGAAATCCGTTTCGCTCGCACCGTCGGCCAACTCATCTTGGTTTTTCCCGAAGTATTCCTCGGACGCCTTTTCTACCTCTTGAGTGAAGGCGCGAGCGGCTTGCTTCAACTTCGAGGTGACGCCGTCCTGGCTGGGGTTATCCCGCTTCGGGTAGCCCATGGATTCGCCTTCAAACGAGGCGAAGAATGCGGGCCACTCGTTGGCTCCGTAGTGGCGGCCCTCGTGGAGGAGTCGGTCCTCGCGGAGTAGTTTTTTGGCCTTCAATTCCTTGACCATGTACTGGAGGAAATCTGTGATCTCTTTTTCCCATTTGGCGTCGAGCTTTCCGCCCGCCTGCTCCACGCGCGAAGCGTAGTCGCGGAGCGCCAGGAGGTCGTGGAGCGACAGCCAGCTGGGTTGGGTCGCCTTGTGGTACGGGTCGAGGTAGTTTCGGTTGAAGAAGTTCCAGGCGTCCCCGTAACCCGCGCTCTTCATCTTGCTTAGAACCCTCTTCAGCTCCTTGGCAAACTGACCACCGGCTTCGTCGAGGCGTGATTCACGGAGTGAATCCTTGGGCACAATGTCGCCGGAAGCGTGAATCCTCGTTTGCAAGTCTTTGATCTTTTTTTTGATTCGGTCTTTTTTGTTGCCAGACACGCTTTTTACATCATCAAAAACCATCTTAAGAGCTTGCTTTGCGGTCTTTAACTTCCAGAAGGGTTCGTTGTGAGCAGGTTCGTTTTTTTCGCCGAACTTCTTACGATAATAGATGTACCAAGCCTCTTTTCGGCCACCGATTCCGATCAATTCGCCCGTTTGATCGTTAAGATAAGAAGTGAATTTGGAATTGTATTTGAATGCCTCGTCGATGCTTTCGCCGAGACCATCCATGAGGTCTTCGCGCAAATTCTTCTTAGCAAGACGCTCCACATCACGCGCTTTTATTTGTTTGATGTTGGGAGAGCTTTTGGCTTTGTCCACAGACATCGGAAGTATGCCGACCGCGCCGTGGTCCCACCCCTTTTTGTTGGGGACGTAGGCGAACCAATCCACGCGGTTGTCCTTTACCAAGCCAATCTCAAACTCGCCTGGTTTGACGGCCCACTTCCCCTTATCGAGGGTGGCATGGAAGACCGTATCGTTTGGACTGAGCTGATACGCACTCAGAAGTGCATCGAAGCTGGCGAACGTCGGTTTGGTGGAGTTAGGGAGGCCCTTCCGCACGTCGGTCACGAAAGGATCGTCATTCGCCTGTGCCTTGCGGGTGGGAATTGGCGGCATCCCCTGCACCGGCGGCCGATCTTCGTCGTAGTCGGGGTCGTCGAGGGCGGACTTGCGGTCGACCGGTGTGGAGCCGATTACGACGGGGTTCTCTTCGAAGTAGGAGTCGTAGCTGCCGAGGGCTTCGTTCATCACCATCCCGCCGTCGCGCATCAGCGCGGCGCGTGAGGAGGTGCTTTCCGGGCGCAGATTGTCAGGGTGAATGAAGGCGTCGTCGTTGACCTCGCGTTCGAAGCCCGCGAGGAAGCCCTGCATGGACGGGTGGTGAAAGGCAGCTTCGTCGACGTTCAGGTCATCGTCGTCCGCAAATTCGCGCATCAGATCATCCACATTCCGGGCGTCCTTCGGCGGAAGATTGCGGGGCGCTCCGTGACCGCGTCGACGGCCTACAGCGACGATTTCCTGTTCGCCGTTCTGGCCGAACTCGTAGGCGCGGTGGTAACGGTTGCCCTGTTTACGCTCTTGCCAGTACCGCTCAAAATCTTCGTCGGTAACGTGGTCGGGCAGTTCCTTCCTGATCTCGTCCTTGGGCACCCATGTCCTTTTCAGGCGGCGACGAGCATTGCTGATCAATTTGCTGAGCGGAGGCAATGCTTCGGTGATGGTCTCGGGCCGCGTTGGGCGGTCCTGTACCAAATCCCCAGGGTTATTCACGAGGTCTAAAACCTCGTCTGTGAACTTGTCGGGCGCGTCCTCGTTCAACCCTATCAGAAAGGGATCGGGATAGGCGTGAGACGGATGCTTCGGCATGTCGTTTCTCCTTGTCGGGCCTACGAGGTCCGTTCAACGGTGGCGAAGGTGCGCTTACCGCCGCGTGCCTTCTTATCCCCGTCGCTTATCTTCTCGGGAAGGGGAGCGTCGCGGAGGCTCCCTTTGTACGGTATCCCGAAGTTCTGGTTTGGTTTATCGTCGAATAGCCACGCGAACTCGTTGACTGCTGTGGTAGTCGATGAGCGCATGAAGGCATTGGGGTCCAAGGGCATCGCCTCCTGTTCCAGGGCTCCCTCGATAATCTCTCGACGCGCTTCGGGATCTTCCACCCCTTGGAGCGCCTCGCGCAGTTCCTCATATTCGGCTACGGTGTCGATCTGCACTCGGCCGAGCACACGACTGGCAATATTGTCGGCCGGAGAATCGAACATCATCTGATCAAGGTTGCCGATGGCCAGGCCGGAGGCCATGACCAGGTCGTCGTTTGAGTCAGAGTCCGCTTCAGCGCGGCCCGCCTCGGTCCAGATAAATCCGGTTGCCTCGTTGAAGAGGCGGCGCGAATAGATGCTCCACTCATACTCCGGCATAAAGAATGACCGGAATCCCTCGATCACCAGCGGGCGCGTTTTGGGCGACGTGATGAAGCCCGGGATTCGCAGGTTGGGCTGGTTTGGTCTACCTGGCTTACGCTTGCAATACATGTTCGAGTAGTAAAGATGGTCGTACATCTCGCTGGCTGTCATATAGCCGAAAGAATTGGCTTCGACGACTGCGTAGGCGTCGTTGTACTCTTGGCACAGTTCGACGGCTAGCTTTGCAAGCTTCTTCAGAGGCATACGGCCTTGATATTCCATTACCTGCTCGGCGTCGGTGAGGTCGATGATCTGGATGGCCGAGAAGTCTTTACCATCTGGGCGTGCAGTATCTACTCCGCAGATGTAGGCGTGGCCTGCCTTCGGCCTCGTCCATATCCAGATGGGACCGCCAGGAGTGGCCTTATTGTTTGTGTCCCGGCACTCTAATGGGTCCTTTAGCTCCCTCTCGACGCGCTTGAGCCACTCACCGGGGATAACTGTGTCGCCGGACCCCAGGAAGTCGCCCTCGTACTCCTGCGCCCATTCTTTATCCGAGAACTGTGGACGCATCTCGTCGTACCATTCCTGGTCGTACTCAGGTACGTCGCGCCAATGGCAAAAGAAATGGTGGAAGTTGGACTTCTGTGGGTCACCCTCGGGGAAGTGGGCTTTGCGCCAAACCTCGGCGAACCAGCCAGAGCGGCCGTTCGGTGTGGAAATAACCCAGCAACGTCCGCCACCGCGCGATAGGGCGGGGAGGGCAGCCTTCTGGATCGAGCGAATGTTCTTGATGAACGCGCCCTCGTCGAGGATGAGCATGAACATGGATCGGGAACGACCGGCGTTCTTGCCGGATGCCTCGGCCTCAACGCGGGAGCCCGTTTTGAGCCAAAGGGAATGCTCGTTGAGCTTCACGTAACCGAGTTGTAGCCACTTCGGCAGCTGATTGTAAGCGAGCTTCACGCGTTCGACGAAGGCGATGGCTTCCTTATCGTTGCGGGAGACCACCATGATGAGCTTGTTCTTGAAGAACAGGAGTATCCAGAGGCAGTACGCAGCGGCCAGCGTACTTATACCGGTTTGGCGGCTCTTATTTATGATGTTGAACCGGTTTGCGAGTACCTGGGAGAGGAGCTTTTTCTGGAAACCGTGCATGTGGAACGGGATGACGCCGAACTTCTGGTGCTCGATCTGCACATACTTGTCGATGAAGTAGTGCGGATCAATTTGGCAGCGTCTGAATTCTGCCTTTTGTTGTGGCGTCAGGGACATAGATTTCCTTCAGTGTTTAATGCACTTCTTTTTCTTTTATGCCTAATTTTTCAGCTTTTCCATCGTCCCATCTTGCTTTGAATTTATCTCTGCCGGTTGGAGTTCGACCTCCTTTAAGGTCAATAGCCCAAGGGGAATCATCGCCAAAAACTACTGTTTTAAGTTCTCCCATTGCTTTGTCGATTTTGGCGATGATGGTTTGAACCTGTGAGTTAGTTCCTCTTGTGCTAACAGTGAACCAACCTGTGAGAATGTCTTCGACGATACCGACATCATTTCTGGTCGGAATGTAGCCTTTGACTTCATTCAAGCCGATCTGCGCCTCGTCCACCTCGGCCTGGCGACCGTCCTCGGCCTTTACCAGGTAACGCGGGATGACGGTATGCCCCTGTTTGTAGCCTCGGCATTCCTTGATGACGGCGGGGACGCCCTGCACATTGACGTGGTCGCCCTCGTCGTAGCGGAACTGCACCGTCCCCTCCTCGATGGTGTTGAGACGGAACGTCTCCTTCCCTTCGCCGAGGAACTGATTGCGGAAGTGGGCTTCGCGGGGGTCGACGGACGGCCCTTGTGGCGTGATGTCCAGATCCATGATCTTGTCTAATTCGCGGTCGTGGCTCATGATTTTACTCCTGCTCCTGTGCTTCTGAAGACGATCTTACCATTCTTGTCTTTTATGGTAATGTCGTCGTCATCGCCGGTGAATCTCTGTGATCGGCTGGCCTTTCCCAGCTTGACGCTTAAATCTTCTAGTTTCTTCTTCCAGCCCGAAGGATTCGATTTTGGGGTACCCGTCCAACCGTGTTCGTAGACGTTGAGGCTATCCACATCCACATAGAGGAGCGGTCCTTTTGCTATGCCGTCGTGTCCGGAACCCCCGAGAAGAATCTTCAGGCCGACTTTTTCACCGTTCCAGGTTCCTTCTATCCAGAGGTCCCGGTCCAAAGGCTTGGTATCCTGAACTTGGAAACCCTCACGCTTGAGTACCTTCAGATAGCTCGACACCAGCTGGGCGTATTCGGTTGAAGCCTCATCCAAATGGTTGGGGCCGTTGTCTGTCCACTCGCGAAGGAGGTCGTCTACCGTGCGCGTATCTCGATTCATTTTTGGCTCACCTTCTCCCTGTGCATCAACTTCTTGTACTGCTTGATCTCAACGTCCAGTTTGGCATTCACGTCCGGCCGGGTTCCGGTGTCAGCCGTCGATTCAGTTGCGCGCTTGGGCGGTTGGGGACCAAAGACAGCCTTGCCATCCTTGTCGATGATGCTTATTTCCTCGTCGTCGCCGTCCATGAATCTGTTGCGGTAGTTACTCTTCTTCATTTTTTCTCTCCGAGGATGACCGTGTATTGGTTACCTTTTTTCTTTATAGATTGAACTGTAAGCTGAACGTTTCTGGGTATGAGGAACTCCGACTCTTCTTTGAACGACGAGAGACTGGCTATGTTGACACCCAGGTTTGTGGTTGTGATGAATGTTACGGGAAACTTTTTTTTGGCTCCTCTACCAGAGACCGATTCTAGGAATTCCAAATGGATTTCCTGATCTTCCGTGAAGGAAGTTTTGGCATTGAAATTGAACTCGTTTCCCACTTCAACGTGTTTCAGGAAATCAAGGGTGTGCATCGCTCCTCGGTACAGCCTTACGGGGTCACCATGCCCAGAGTTCTTCGCCAAAAAGGCGTCCAGTCTCTTGTTCTTTCCCTCCAGGTAGTCTATATCATCGTCGTCTAGCCCAGACAGCGCGCTGTGGCTGTGCTTCGTTGGCTTTACACCGGACTCCCGCATATCGAGTTCACGCAATTTTTTGTAGCCGTTTCCAGTGTAGTATTCGACCGCCGCTCGTTGGTTGGGTGTTGGAGGGCGCAGTTTGGCTGGTTGTGGCATTTTAGCGCCGCTCCTGCCGAGGTCGTAGATGGCCTGAGCCGCATCCTGCGCCGAGTTTTCCCATTTTCGCGTCAGATTATGAAAAGCCTTGACGTTGTCTTTTTCGCCCAGGTTGTATATCCTTTTCAACCTTGAGTGCTTTATGGATTCGCTCTTACCGATGGCATCTCTAGCATCGTAAAATATTTCAATTGGGTCGGTGGATTTTTTGGGTGGCGCACTTGGCGTTGAATCTGCCTGTGCCGCTGGTTTTTTCGTCTTTTTGATGGGTTTGGTCTTTTTGACAGGTTTGGCTTTTTTGATGGGTTTAGTCTTTTTGACAGGTTTGGCCTTGATCGGGTTCGCCTTTCCGAGGTCAAAAATCCGTTGTAATGCTTCTTGGGCTTGTTTATCTCCACTCTCTTTGGCCTTGTAAGAAAGGAAGAGACTATCTTGGAAGAATTTAAGATTATTGGTCTGTCCTAACCAGTAAATATCTTTAGCGTCTACTTCCTTTACGTTGCTAAAGTGTTTTTTGAGTTCTTTGAAGCCATTTTTGATGGCGGTTTTTTCATCTACGGGCTTTTGCGCCGCCGTCTTCGTGCTTACAGGTTTCTGCGCCGCCTTCGCGTTTACGGGCTTTTTATCTGCCGTCTTCGTGCTTCCCCCTGTTGCGTCTTGTTGGGCTGCTATCAGTGCTCGGTACTTCGGTGGGATGTCCGCCTCGGTTCCCTGGAACATCTCTTTGGTCTTCGGATGAGAGGCTTTGCCCGAATAGTAGGAAACCCACAGCTTTTCCCAGCCCTTTCCACCCTCGTGTAGGATGAGATTGGGAGGTTCGCTCCACTCGCGAAGCAGATCATAGACTGTGCGTCGGTCGGGTATCAAGTCATTCTCCCAGCAGGCACCAACCATTATCTGGCATCCGCAGACCGACGGTTAGTTCTTCTCCCAGTATGACGTAACGCCGGTCGACGTGATGAGAATCGAGTATCTCGCGTCTCGCGCGCGGCGGCAGGTTCGACTCGGCCATGAAGCGGGCGAAGTTGGCTTCGCCGTAGCGGGAACGCGCCATCACGCGGTCGAAACGCTCCTCGATCTGCGCGTTGGTCAAATTCTCGTAGCGGTTGAGACGGTCTTCGAAGAAGGCCGCTACGACCGACCGCCCCAGCATCTTTTTCGGGAAGGTGGCGAGGATGTGATCCTGTAGCTTGGGGTCGACGCGTTGCGAGATAAATCCGATGCGGAAGTTGCTGCTTCCGAGGCCCTCTCGTGCCCAGCTGGCTTGTTTCAGGCCGTTCAGCGTCAGAAAGGTTCCGTCGGTGTCAAGTATGTCGCCGTGCGCCATCCGCTTACTCTGGAATGCCTTGAGCACGGCTTCGTCTTTAGGGCTCAGCTTCATCTTGTGGTAGGTCGAGAGGGATTCGTTGACCGACTCCATGAACTCCCCTGTATCGGGGGGCGGGGTTGGGTCCACCTTTTGGCGGACGACGCGTTCTCCGGCTCCCTGCCAGGTATCCATCTCTTTCTTCTTCTTCCGGAGACGGTCAAGAAGTAGTTGCCGCGCCCCGTCCTCGGTTGTTGCTTTGACGGCGGCTAGTGTCTTGCCTGCACCATCGACGGCTGCGTATTCCACAGGCTCCTCGGAGTCCTCACGGAACGCTTCGGGCACGTCGTCCTGGAACATGTCAAACTCGATGTCCCGGGCTTTGAGGAGGTTGGCTACTTCGATGTCGGGATTGCCGTCGGCCGACCAGGCGAATACTTCGTCTTGGGTGCTGCGATCCTTGTCGAAGTCGAAGCCGAGGGCGTCCCAGTTAAACTCAGCCCATCGACGGGCGTCGCCGGAATAGGGGCGGATGCGAAAGAAGGTCTTCTTCGTTTCGCGGAGAGGCGGCATCAGATTTTTCCAGGAGTAGCGTGGGCCGTTCTTTTTTATTTGGCCATCTTTGATGAGCTTTTTCAGCTCCATCTCAATCTGTGTCTCCGAGAACTTTATCCTCTTCGACTTCATCAACTTCACCACGTCAGGAAGCCTAATGCCGCCCGGCGTATGATCCTTGATGATCTCGTATAAAACGAGTTGCCAGTTGGTGTCGTACACGCTTTCCGGCAGTAGGCGCACGCCGTCGCCGAGGTTGGCCTCCCATGCCTCGTCGGTGGGCTCGTCGCCGCCCCATTCACGGAGGAGGTCGTCGACGGTGACCTTGCGATTATCGTAATCGGTAGCTGCGCGTTCGGCTAGCGGCTGACAGTCGTCGGGGTAATTGCCCCGGGCCTGTTGGTCGCGCCACGCCTCCAGTTTCATGTCGAACTTGGACATATCTACCTCCTGGGCGTAGTTTCTCCCCTATTATCTTCCCTTGGAGGCTATCGTGGTCGCTGACGATTTCGCTCGTTCAAAGTGACTCCGTCATGGGTGGGCAGGAGCGCCTTTACGTCTGTTTCCTTGGTTAGTACGCCGAATCGGAGGTGGTCACCCATGTTCGCGCAAAACCGCTTTGCTGCGTCAAATTTTACCAGGTTGCGCTGTTCACTGAGTTGAGAGGCGGGCTTGATCTCAATCAACCAGACGCGTCCGTCCGCGAGTCGTAGAAGTAGGTCTGGGACGTACCGACAGGTAATTCCCCGCCAAGGATATTCGATATCAAGTTTCTCGCTTTCGATGTCGGCTACGAGTGGGAAGTTGTCGATTTCTAAGAGGATTCTACGTTCTAGGTTGGATCGGTAATGGATCTTACGGCGCAAGCGCGGCAGCCAAACGTTACCGGTGTAGCCTCGGCTTGGGAGATTGTCTGTTCCATTGATGATCGCCTGGGCGTTGCGCTTTGAAAGCTCCTCTAACTGTTGTCGGTTGAGATTTTTGTACCGGCTCATCTCACTACCGGTTCCAACACAAACATCGTCCGTGCAGCAGGGTCTACGCGTACGCGTACTCCCAGAGGCAGCGTCAGGTTCCAGCGTCCGTGGGAGAAGGGCCAGCCGACCAACGCTGGTGCTCGATGGGATGAGTACCGCTGACGCAACACGTCGTAGACGGCGGCGTCCCCGTCTTCCGGTCCTCGGGTTGAACCATGTTCGGTGGGGATGGCTGAGAAATCCCCGAAGATAATCGGGGTTTCCTCTAAGATGGTACCTGCGTCCTCCAGCTGTTGAAGGATGCTGTCGATCATGAAGGCTGCTTCGCCGATTTCTTCCAGGGCAATTACGGAGTCCTCGCCGGGTAACTGCCAGGCGGTTCCGCAGAGTCGGGAAACCAGTGTGAGGTTGCCTCCGTAAAGTCGTCCCGCGCTTGGCGCGGAGCCGGAAGCAGTTGGCAACCGCCGAATCACCGCTAATTCGGGTGGGAAAAGAACCTCGTAGCCTTCACGTGGTTTGGTCCAGAGGCCCAACAGCGCTTGGAGATACTTCGTGGCGCGGCTCTCGTTGTCCTCCCTGATTTCAATGGTCGGGCCGAGGAAGGTTACGAGTCCCGTCTCCAAGGTAATCGCGTTCAATAACGCCGTGGCGTCAGAAAAGCCGGAGATCGGCTTTGGATGCTTCTTAATGAGGTTGAAATCGAGGTGTTTAAGCAGCCGAGCCGCTCCGTAGCCGCCTGTGGCCGTCAGGATGGCGTCTACCTCGTCATCTTCGAATAGGTTCATCAGGTCTTGAGCACGGACGCGGTCGCTGGCTGAGGTCATATCGTGGTCGAGCAGAGCAACCACAGTAGCCCCCAGCTTAACGCGGTAACCCCATTCACGCAGCCACTCGACACCACGTGCGATCTTGGCAGGTGGGACGTTCGAGCTGGGTGCGGTTACGCCGATGGTGCCGCCCGCCGATAGTCGTCGGGGGAGGAGCAACTTCGGACGCTTGCGCGTGGCGGCGCTGCCCGAAGCCTCGCTTAAGAAGTCATCCGGCACGGTGATCGGCGGGGTGGATCGGGGAAGCATCTCTTCGATCTCCAGAGGGTGGACCGGGCGCGAGCCTTCGGGGAAGATGAGCTTGGAGCCGTTCATCACTATACACCCTCGAATCGTCTCACCGTTGCGGAGTTGAAGGTCGACGGCATGGTAACCCATACCGGTTTCGGGCGTTTGGTTGAAGAACTCGGCGAACTCCTCCGGTAGGTCCAGGGCGTAGCGGTCTGCGAGGCCCTCACGTAGGAAGTTACCGGCGGGACGAGGTTTTCCTCGTGGCTTTGGCTCCTTTTCGCCGAGGTTAACTCGGCACACGTCATGTTTCTTGGTCCACGCCTCGGCTTTGGTTTTCGTCCACTTCTTCTTGTCGAAGAGAAAGGAGATGACGCGGCGCTTCGAAATGTCATAGCGGGCTTTGAGCCCCTTCTCTTGTGAAAACCAGATGGTGCGGATCGTATCGCCTTTGTCGTAGTCCGCGCATATCGGGCCGCCGTGGAAGAATTTTCCGGTGGGAGGCTCATTCACTTTTGAGTTTCGTAGCTTGTCTTCGTACATAGAGCGTCGCTCCAACTCTTTTTACCAAAACGTCACCAGCGGAGCTGGGACAACGTGGAAGTGGGGTACCGTCTGGACGAGACTATTCGCGGCGTCGCTGAAGCTGTTGAAGAGCTGACGACCCCGCTTTGTCAGAATCCAGCCCGCCGTGCCGCGCTCCACGAGTCCGTCGGCTAACGATTGGTCGAGGAGGTTGCGCTCGCGGTAGGTGAGGCGCGTCTTGTAGGATAGTGCCCCTTGTTCCATTTTTGTGAGGAGGCGCAGTATCAGTACAGGGGGATCGGACATGGGTGCGAGGATGCCCCCGTACATCCAAAACGGCATGGGGTCCACGGAATTCAGGGTTACCGTACTCCGCATGAGCCCGCTGAGCGCCGGGAACTGGTCGATGTTCGTGGCACTTCGTCCGATGTCTCGTGTGAGTTCCTCGATCCTCAAATCAGATCCCCTTTCGCCGCCTGAGTCGATTTAGGGTCGTGTTTCGAGGTGTCCACCGGCTTGGCGTCGTGCTCTTTCTTGATCTTATCTTCCCCCGGATCGCCTTCTTCGAGCATGTCGAGTAAATCGCCGTCTCGGTCGCCTTGGCTGGCCTGCATGAGCATCTTCTCCCGTTGCATTTTGTACCGAGCGGCGATATCCATCACTCTCGTACCTTGGGCCGTCACATTTTGCTTGAGCTTGAGAGCTTGGACGGCTGAGTGTGCCATGCCGGGGTCGTCAGGTGTCTGTTCAGCGTTGTTCCGGATCATTTCGTAGAGTTCGTCTGCTTCCTTGCGGTCGTCCTCCAGGCTGTGCATAGTTTGCGAGAGCATGTCGTCCATGATCTCGTCGCCGGTGAGTACGACAGCCGTTTCTCCTTTTTTTACCAGTTTATTAGTCATGCCATCAACGCCCTCCCGTGTTGACGCAGTTGCTCGATCACCCATGTCACTTGGCTTTGGGAAGCGTTGGCGAGTTTCATGGTTTGACGCAGCGCATCGCGTTCGTCGGACACATCACCGCTGCTGAGCACCTGCTCCAGGGTGCGGCATATCTTGTGTGCCCGAAGATTATTTCCCCAGTTGTATTCGAGGCGGACGTAATTCGTCCGGTGCACCTGGTTTTCGGCTGCAATCATGCCCCATGATTCGTTGAAAAGGGTGCCCTCGTCGTCTCCTGAAAAATTCTCGATTTCGTCGCCCATCACCCCTAAAATGAATCGCCCGTTCTCCGAGCGCGTCCAGTTACGGAGCCTGAATTTCACGGCAATACTCAGGTAGGAGAAGAGGGATTTACCCACGCCCTCTTCATAGCGCGCCAGGCATTGGAGCACCGTTTGGTAACCTTCGCTCTCTAGCTCATGGCGGTCTTGCCAGAATCGCCAGATGCCGTGCGTATTGATGACGCCGTTGATGAGATCCATGAATGCCTTGGTATGGGGAACGAGGACCGATAGGTCGCCGTTGGCTTGATACTCACGTACCGCCGCCGTGATGAGGGGGTCGTTGAAGTAATAGCCGCTCGTATCCTTTGTTACGTTCTCAGCCAAATTGTCCTTTCCAGGGTCAGGCAACCGATAGCCACCTGATACTGTTGGTCTGTGGTGAGGTCCAGCCACACGTCGTACCAGTAGGTGTCTACGTTCAGACCACTCGTGTCAGCCGTCTTGAATTCAAATACGATTTTACCCTGTGCAAGGTTTGAGCGGGTTGGATCGTAGTCTTTTTGCAGGATTATGTTGGTGTTGGGTAGCACGAAGCTCGATTTCAAGGTCAGCTTGATCCCGCGCGCCTTCGACACGTCTTCCTCGTCGTCGAGTTGGAATACGAAGATTTTGTGCGCGCCCTTCGCCAGCTTGAGGTTGACCTCTCTCTGACTCGCCATATCGACCTCCAGGGTGATCTGTTTGTCCAGCGGATCGACCACCGTGATCTCTGTGAATCGTTCGTCGGAGGCTATCATCGCTTATCTTCCTTTATTGGCCGGTCGAATCTTGTTTTTGTCGCTTCTTCTTCTCACTCTGCCGTTTTTTTCTGCTGTCGAAGACGACTTTGCCGCTCTTATCTTTTATGACGATGTCGTCGTCGCGGCCATCCATAGCTCTGTTTTGATGGTTAGGTTTTTTCATTATGTGCCTCATCTAGCGGCTTT
>Ga0307928_10001636_pt1 | contig 17068 bp, 13 predicted proteins | sample AceLakmetagen232_FD_201815 | JGI IMG/M metagenome (GOLD analysis project Ga0307928, IMG submission 201815) | Saline water microbial communities from Ace Lake, Antarctica - #232 | ecosystem: Environmental > Aquatic > Non-marine Saline and Alkaline > Saline | place: Antarctica: Ace Lake... | reverse complement strand
TAGTAAAGCTGATTTTAATACATCTTGTACCGATGGCACTTTCTTATTTAGTGGAGATATAACAGTCCCAGTTAAAGCAACAGGGGCAGAAATTGACACTGGTACAGATGATGCTAAGTTTGCAACAGCAAAAGCACTTGAAGATAGTAACTATACTAAATCAGCATTGCCTTTAGCAGGTGGAACAATGTCTGGCGATATTCAACTAGGAGAAACAGATATTAAATTAGACGCTGTATTAAGTGGCGATGAAAAGTGGTCTGGAGTAACAATCGCAGGAACCGCAGGAGCAACATTAGCAGTCGGAGACGTATGTTATCTACAAACCGCTGATAGTAAATGGGAATTAGTAGACGGAATATTAGACGGAACTGACGTAGGTTTTAAACTCCAATTAGGAATATGTGTTTTAGCTGCAAATGCAGACGCTGCGACAGAAATGCTTGTATATGGGAAAATTAGAAGTGCAGCTTTACCAGCCCTTACAGTTGGAGCTCCAGTTTATTTATCAGACACCGCAGGCGATTTAGTAGTCGCCCAGCCATCAACAACAAACTTTGCAATTAGAGTTGTAGGATATGCAATAACAGCTGAGGATTTATTTTTCAATCCAAGTAATGATTATATAATTCACATATAGAAATATGATAGTAGTATTTTCAAAAGAATGGTTCGCTAAATATAACAAGCAGATATGCTGGTTGGCTAATTCTTTTGTTGGTCAATTTGTGTTTAGGTTTAAGAAGTTTGGTCATTACATTGAAAATAGAATAGTTAAGATTACACCTAATTCTGTTTGTGAATTTATGGGAATGAAAGAAGGGAAAATAGAAGTTAAAGAGCATTTCTTTGGGAGAAACGAGTATGCAATTAGGCTCCAAAATGTTTTCTATCCTATATGGATTACCTTTCATATTTGGGATATTATCACCAGACCAGTCCCACAGCTTAATTTAGGATTTGATACTTTAACTGTTTATCCAGACGCAGATCCAGAAACAACAAGTGTTGATGGTTTTTGTGTAAACAAACCAGGTGGTACACCTACTTGGTCAGATGTAGCTAATGGAGCAGGAACAGGTGCTAATACAAATGCTGGTTTTAATAATTGTATACTTATATCGGCTGGTCCAGATTATTGGAAAGAAGTAGTCCACGGATTTTTCCTATTTGATACATCAGCATTAACATCTGAAGCTACAATTTCTGCGGCTGTTTTATCATTATATGGACAGAATAAAGCAGACTCTTTTACTACACCTATAGCTCCAAACATAAATATATATACATCAAATCCTGCTTCTAATACTGATTTAGTAGCTGGTGATTATGATTCAGCTGGTAGTACTGCACAATGTGACACGGCAATTACTTATTCAGGATATTCTACTTCATCCTATAATGATTTTACGCTTAATTCAACTGGCAGGGGAAATGTATCAAAAACAGGAATATCAAAGTTTAGTACTAGAAACGCAAATTATGATGTAGCAGATTCAGCGCCTACTTTTGAAGCTAATAAATTCTCTTTTTTATACACTTACTTTGCTGATAATGGTTCTAATAAACCTAAGTTGGTAGTAACATATTCAACAGTAGTCGGTCCAGCAAACCTAAAATCATTCAATGGATTATCAAGTGCTAGTATCAAATCAATAAATAGTGTTGCAATAGCATCAATGAAATCAATTAACGGTTTAGAATAATTAAAAAATAATATATGAATTACGAATCAATAATAACAGACTTACGAACTTCTAATCACAATAAACTTGGGATTATTAGTGATATAAGAAGTCTTGTTAATACAAATGTTAGACAAGTGATTGCTGACGTTGCTTTTAGAAGCCTTAAAAGGACTACAGATATTCCGTATTCAGTTCATTCAGAAGTAAAGAGATATACTTGTCCTGCTGATATGCAAGGCGAAGATATTATCAACCTTAGAAAGCAAAATGATAGCTTAAATGTGTCTTGGAATAAAACAGACACGATTGATTTCTTTAAAAGAATGGAAAGTGGTTTGATCGCCATTGATTCATCTCTTAGAAGAAAAACCCTTTTAATAAATTCTAGTAATGATGAGAAATACGCAACCTTAGACGCACTCAATACCTATGACGCTGACGGAACTTGGATTGCAAGTGATGACGCTACCAATGTAAGAACTGATAGCGTGAATTATGTAGAGGGAACAGGCTCGGTAAGGTTTGATTTAAACAGCGGAGTAACAACAGCAACATTAACCAAAACATCAGATGATACCATTGATATTTCTGCTTACGAAGAAAATGGCTCGATTTACTTATTTGTTTATATACCAGAAAATGAGGGAGATATTACATCGTTTAGTTTAAAAGTTGGTAGCGATAACGCTAACTACTATTCAGACACTACTACAACGACAGCAGAGGGTCTTTCGTTCGCTAGTGGTTGGAACTTACTTAAATTTGGGTTAGCAACAGAAACAGGCACAGCCGATATGGAGAATATAGATTATTATCAGTTTACGGTTACTAAGAGTGCTTTGATGGACTCAACGACTGATTTTAGGATTGATAACCTTTTAATCTTAATGGGTAATTTATTTCAGACTGTTTATTATTCAGAATATCCTTGGGTTGATACAGACGGAGTTAGAAAAGAAAACTCAACACTTGATTCAGATACTCTTGCCTTAGATAGCGATGAGACAGAAATTGTAATGGATAAATTAAATGAAAAGATAGCAAAAGCTTTAAGAGAACAAAGCGACCAATCTTATAGCAGAGACGAATACAATGTTCACAAACGAGATTACGAAATGTTAAATCCTAGTGAAGCAATGGCTACCACGATTCAATATTATAACTTTAGCTAAATATGAAAAATAAAATTAGCGATTTTGGCGATTTCAGGCAGGGACTTTATGTTTCGCTAGATAGCACAAAAGCACCAAAAGGCTCTGCGAGGATTATGAAAAACGCAAAGATTACAGATAGAGGTGGAATAAGCAAACGAAGAGGAACAGAACTCTTAGGAGATTTTAATACTTCTGACGAACCTTGTGTTGGCTTCGGTGTCTTTGTTAAAAGTGATGTCGCAAGTGAAATACCAATTAAGGCTTATGACGGTAAATTAGAATACTATTCTCCCAGCACTTCATCTTGGGAGTTCTTGAATGACGGTTATACTGACGGTAAAGATTTTGGTTTCATTCTCGGGCTAACAATGGCTGGTAATGTAGATAAATATTATATAGGGAATGCTTATGAAGAAGATAGTTATTGGTTTGGAGTAACGACTGCTTTAACAGATGACCTTGCTTTACTAGATACGGTTGTAGAAGTTACATCAGTTCTAAGAGATGATATTTATGTTAGCGATACTTCGATAGCTTCCGCCGCTACTACAATTCAAGCAACGACTGATAATGAAATGGTAGATGACCAATGGAATAACTTTTATGTTTATATAAAAACTGGAACTCACGCAGGTAAAATAAGAAAGATTACAGGGACTGTCGGAGCTACTAGAACAATAACATTTGATACTCTTGGCACTACTCCTGGACTTTGTGATTACGAGATTAGATTTACTGACTTCTCCACTACTGGAACTCTAGTAGTCAATGGAAATGAAGTCGCTTATACAGCAATACCAGAATACAATAAGTTTACAATAGGTGCTTCAACTATAACTGGCTCAATAGGTGATGGGGTAACTTCTGCGGTAGTAACTATTGCTGGAAACCCTAGAGGAAACAGACAAGTCGCTTTAAAAGGAAGACGCTTTCTTGGAAATGTTAGAAGCGGACTAAGTCGTGATACTACTGGTACTTATGGAGGTTCTGCCTCTCTTGGCTCAATATTTGCTTCTAAAGTTGTTAATTGGACTAATTTAACAAACAATTATGATAGTTTTGAATATAGCGACCCTCGTATCGGAGGAGAAGGCTATATAATAACAATATCAAAAGGTGGTGTTGGAACTGTTGATTTAAAAGTCTTTAATGACAAGGTTTATATTTTCAAAGACAGCTCAATTAACAGTGTTTATAATAATAACGATACACTAGAAACTCCTATAATAAAGAATATTTCAAACGCTTACGGAGCAATAACAAGACCGATTCAAGCTAAAGACGATGTTTACTTTATGACTTCTGATAAACAGCTTACATCTCTTGGAATTGTCGAAAGCAAAGGAGCTGATAAAGAATTAGCAACTAATATAGGTCTTAATGTTAAAAGATTTCTTCAAGATAAAAGTTATGATCGCAATGCTCGTGGAGAGTTTTTTCAAAATAGATTATATCTTCCTTATAAAGAAGAAGAATCAGACTCGAATACAAACGGACTACTAATTTACAGCCAAGATGGAAGATTTGAAGGCAACTGGTCGCTTAATCTAAATAGTCTTAGGCTTTATGACGGAGACCTTTACGCTACAAGCTCATCTAGTGCTAACTGCTACAAACTAGAAACAGGACTAAACGATATAGTCGGAGAAACTGGCGATAATACAAAAGCCTTTCCGATTTCATTTGAATGGGTGTCTAACTGGCATAATCTCACTAGCACAAACTTTAATTTACAAGAGGTTAGTATGTTTGCGTGTGAAGGGTATATTCGTGAAAACACAAAACTTGATTTCAGTCTTTATAAGGATTTCTCTGATACCTCCTTTAAAGAGTTTTCATTTCTCGGAACAGACCCTCAAGTAGACGCTGATTTATCTGGTGCTTTTCTTGGTGCTTTTCCTCTTGGTTCAGAGCCTTTAGGAGCTATTTCAAGTGAAGTAGATGATGACGGAATGAGACACTTTATGTTTATGATTTACTTTGAACCACAACACGCAGAAGATGTCGCTTGGGGAGTGACAAACTCTGGACTCGATGAAGACTTCGAGATTATAAGATGTGGGATGGCTCTTAGCGAAGATACCTGCACCGACTTTGGCAACAGAATACTTAATATATAACTTAATAAAAAAATATGTACTTAAATTTCCCCTCAATCCCTAGAAAAAGATTAACTAACTCAATTAGTGCTTCTGCTACCAGTTTCAAACTAGATGATATTTTAAGTTGGGATGGAACAACAGACTTAGCCTCAACAGACTTTGGCACAATCGCCTATGCTGTCTTTAGAGACGACACAAGAATAGAAATAATGAAGATTGACCCGTCAACAATAGCTGACGCTTCTATCACAATAGACGCTAGAGGTTTGCCTTATCAAGGAACAATAAATGATACAGAGGTTACAGCTAGAAAACTAGAATGGACTTCTGAAAACACTATTGTCGAACTTGGAACTAATCCACCACAGCTCTTTGCTCAATTCTCAACCTTAGCTGACAATCAGACCTATACAGGGATTAAAGCCTTTACAGAGGCAACTAGACCGCTTCTAACAGCTGATTTAGACACAGCAGTTGATGAAGAGTTTGTTTCTTACGGGCAACTTTATAGAACATCTCTTGTCGGTTCAGTACCAGCAGACGAAACTCACGGAGGATTAACAGTATTAGGAACTTCTACAGAAGCAAGATTTGGAACAGACACTAATGTAATTGGTGCTGTAACATATTCTTTATTTGTAAAACCATCTACTCTTGCGACTTTATCCCACGAACATAAAACAAATTATTATCCATACGGAGAAAGTATATCAAATGGAGATGTCTTGTATTTAAAAACAGCAGATAATAAATGGTGGAAAGCAGATGCAAGTGCTAGTGCTACATCCGATGGAACTTTTGGGGTAGCATTTCAAGATGGTAGTGCTGATGATTATAAATATGTTCTTTTAATAGGTTCTCAATGTGAAACTGTATCAGGAATAACAACTGCCGGACTTGTTTATTTATCAGATACGGCAGGAGAGGTTTCAAATACAGCAGGAACTTATAAAAAAGTAATTGGATTTAGCCCAAATGGAACAGCAATGTTTTTATATCCTCAATTAAGAGTAGAAGACTTAGCTGGTGGTTCGACTATAACGACTGCTTTACTAGAAGAGAGTGCGACTTTCTTTGATAATACTGATATAAGTGGAGCAGAAGCAGAGACTTTAACAGACGGAAGTGATGCTTATGCTTTGCATACTCATAGTGGTCTTGTAGGAGCTGGGACAAGTGCTAATAAACTATTTTGGAATTTTGTAATGTCATTTATTACTGGTGGAGTTGACCTACCTTGGGAAACAGCACCTGGTGGAACTATTGAATATAATGGTTTTTGGGTTGAAGCTGATACTGGTGCTAAAGTGTTTACTCAAGAGCCACTTTATCCAATCAGACAATTTAATGCCGCAAAAGATATTTATGTAGAAAATACGGCTAACCTTTCTGACGCATCACATCATCTTTCTATGGGTTTATTCGGGGCAACTGACCCTGGAACAACTTACAACCAAGATAACCAACAACAAGTATGTTTTACTGTAAACGGAGCAGATGGTAAATTATATGCTCATACTTCTAATGGTTATGGAGGAACATCTGGAGCTCATACAGAAACAGAAATAACAGGAATAACACTTACTAATGATAATACTTATAGGATTGAATGGGAGGCTGGAGTTGAGGCAAGATTTTATGTTAATGGAACGCTAGAAGCTACAATAACTACCGGTTTACCAAATGGTGGTGATTTGAATAACAGATGGATAAGCTGGGGTGCATTATTAGAATCTGGAGCAACTCTTATTATGACAGAGCCAAACTTTTCAATAGAAAAATAATCAAACAATATGGCAACAAATAGAGACATTTTTAGAAAAGCTAACACTGACACTGGAGTCGAGGATATTTACGCAATAGAGGGGGGATCGGCTAGACACTTAAACCCAACGGAATTTCAAGACAGTTTCGCTAGTCCTACCAACTCACAGGGGGTCAAAAACAGCCCTGTGAACGATTTAGGGTTGAGAGACGACCTTTATAACCAGTACTTTCCGCAAGACAATACAGGGGCAGATAATGCTCCTAATTTTCCAATAGCTAATCCAGTTGATACAATAACTGACAATGGAGAAGACGGTATTATCTCGAATACTGATAATATAAGAAATGAATTAGGAGAATTTGCTGATGAATTTGAAAACCAAGAACAAACAACTGATTTACCAGAAGGAAACACTTATGATACTCAATATGATTTCTTAGAACAATGGAAGAATACAGAAGTTGCTAGACTAGAAGCAGAATATGGAGCTAAAAAAGAAGCTAAGGAGAGAACACAAAAGGGTGAGGTAGGTTTAAAAACATCTTATTTAGCAGGTGTCGGAGCATTAAGTCAAACATCGGTCGGTATATCTAATTTAAAGAGCCAACAATTGACCCACATTGCCCAAATAAGTGCTTTAGATATGGAGAAAACACAGCTTATAAATGAGTTAAAAATGGCTATCTCAAAAGAACGATATCAAGTGTCTAAAGATAAGAAAGCTGAAATAAATAAAATCAATGATGATATTTCTGATAAACAGAAAGACTTATTTACTATGAAACGAGATGAGTTAGATTTACAACGACAAGCAGACCAAGACGAACAAGAAATGGAAGAATACAGACGAACTAGAGCTATCGAAGACATTGAAATATCTGCCAAGTCTGGTGGAGAATTAGAACCAGAACAAATCCAGTTATTAGCTCAAGATATGAATATGACAATCCCTCAATTCAATGCTTATTATGCGAGTTATCAGGCTAGCAAAGAAGCGTCGGATTATGAAATGGGACTAAAACTTGCTAAACTTGAGAAAGATGTCGCTACTGTTGATTGGGAGACTGAAAAGATTGATAAGGGTGCTTACTCTTACACTTATGTTTATGACCCAACGGATAGAGAGGGAACTTATAAAGAAATAGGGAAAGCTCCAAGGTGGAAATATGATGGTGGTGGAGATGGTGAGAATAGAAGCGAGGAAGAAGGAACTTTAAAAGAAGCTATAATTTCTGGATTAGAAAATGATGACGCTTATGGCGAAGACGGAAAAGTTGCTTGGGAAACATATTTATCAATGAAACAAGATTGGGTAAATAATGGTGGAGTAGCAGGAGAATTTGATATAAACTTCCCTGTTAATCAATATATGGATGAAAATAATGCAAAAGAATATTTAATCATTTTAGGTAAAAATTAATAATGACTTTTAAACTTTCTACTTACGGAACAAAAAAGAAGAAAAAAGATGTTAATAAAGTATCATCTAAATTTAACTTATCTACTTACGGGACAAAGAGCCGAGAACAGAAGGCACAAGAAACTAAAAAAGCAGAAGCTCAAAAGAAATTAGAATCTGCAAAACCCTTCTCGCTATCTGGCGTTAGAGAGGCTACAAAAATACTTCCTATGAGTATTGCTCCTAAAGAAGATAGATATGGAGATTATCTTAAAAGTAAAACAAGTGCCAGTTTTGAACAATACAATGACGCTAGAGATGAGCAGAATAAAAAGATTTCTCAAGTAAATAAGGTTATAGAAAGACCTAGTTTTGGGACACTTAAAGCAACTGCTCCAAGTAGAGAAGCTTTTAATAAAATAACAGACCCACTTTCATATCCAACAACAGCTCCAGAAAGAGGATTTGCGGAAGCTAGAGAAACAGCATTCGCTGATTTATTTGATTTTGTAGATACAGCCATCACTGAAGTTAGAGATAAAAAGATCGCTGGGAAAATTTATAGCAAATTCGACATAGATGAAAAAGCTCAAGCTTGGGCTAAAAATAAAAGTGATGAAATAAGAACGAGAGTAGCCAAAAAATATCCCCAAGAAAAAACTATAGGTGGTAGATTATTAAGAAATCTTGGTTCTGGCGGTCATTCTCTCCTTGAAGCAATGGCTGTAACTTATGCTACTGGAAATCCTTTTTCTGCTGGTGTTTTATTTGGAGCAAAAGCAAGAACACAAGGGGTAAAAGGAGCATTAGAATCTGGTAAAACAATTAAACAAGCTCAATTAATCGGTAATCTTAAAGGTTCTGCCGAAGGTCTTTTAGAATATGTTGGGTTAGATAATCTCGTAAAAGTAGGCGGTAAACCTTTAATGAGAATGGCTAAGGGTGCTTTGACTGAGGGTATTCAAGAGTTTTCACAGGAGTTTGCTGGTAAAAGTATTGATTTCGGGGCAGGACTAACAGATATAAACAAACAAAATGCTTTAAAAGCCATACAGGACTCTTTATACGCTGGTATGCTAGGTGCTATCCTTGGTGGCGGTGCGGGTATTGCAATAAACTCACAACAACATAAAAATATATCTAGCAATTTACAACAACTAGGGCTTGATAAGGAAGACGCTGACAAAAAAGCAGAAGAGATGCTAGAGAAGGCAATAGAAGGTGCTGAAACTATTGGTAATGATATAGTTGAATCAACCGAGCCAAAACCAACTATAGGCACAATAGCAGACCTCAAAAAAGAGATAGCTCCCAAAAAAGGTAATTCGATTGCGGAACTAAAAAAAGAACTAGCTCCAAAGACTGATAATTCGTTAAAGGCTTTTAAAGAAGAGATTGGGTATGTTGAGCCGAAGAAGACTAGAATAAGCGAACCAGTTATTCCAGAAACAGACAATAACCTAGAATTAGAAGCTAAGAAGGCGGTGGAACAAGAAACCGAAATCCTTAGAGGAACTAAAGGAATGACTGCTGACGATATAATGAAAACATATCCGAACATAAAACTTACAAGAGATGTTCCTGCTAAAGATGTTCACGGAAACAAAGTAATTATTCCTGAAGGAGAGAAACTGACACCTTATGAGATGAAAGACGGTAAAATCCTGCTCCAAGACGGACAGACTTATTTAGTTAGTAAAAACCAGTTTGCCAATATTAAAGGAAATGCAGTTGGCGGTGAAGCCAAACCTTTTGCTCCTGAATTGAAAGGAACTGAAGAAACTACTCTACAGACTAGGAACTTGGGCAAAGAAGACATTAAAAAAGTTTTTGAAGAACCAGACTCTCTTGGAGAAAATAGATGGGTTGTCGAATTTAATACAGGTCAAAGATATGTTGGTGGTGGTTTTAAAAATGAAAGGGAAAACATTGTAGAACAAGCCATAAAATCTGAATTTAAAGCAAAGGGAGAGTCTACTAAATACTCTCAATACCAACTACCTGAAGGGACGAACTATAAAGAAGTGTTGATTAAAGCTCCAGCTAAAATTAAAGAACCAGTAATTGAAATAGCAACCAGTGCTAAACAGGACGAATTTTCCAAAAGAACTTGGGATTTATTTGATAGTGAAGGAAAAAAAATCGGTCGTGTAGATGGAGAAGATTCTGCAAATCAAGCTATAGACGAATGGAATACAAAATTAAATAAACCAAGAAGAACGGAATATGTAGGAGAAACTTTCAAATCATCTCATTGGGACGAACCGAATGTATTATCTCATCTTAGAATGAACGACAGAACCTACAAAGGAAAAGATGTAACCTTTATGGAAGAATTACAGAGTGATTGGGCTAGAGAATTAAGAGATAAAAAAACGGAAGCAACAAACCCACTCCTAAAGAAATGGCAGGAATGGTCAGTTAAACGAGCATTACAAGAAGCAGTGAATAACAAATCTGATTATTTTGCTTGGATAAATGGAGAGCAGACAAGTGCTAGGTATAATTTGGCTACACAGTTGGATAATGTGAAATGGAACCAGCCAAAACAAGGAGGTAGAACTTATGAAAAAGAAATAATACTAACTCCAAAAGATGGACAAGATATATTTTTTAGTATAAGAGATGACGGAACTATAACTCCCACACAAGCAAATGCTATTATGCCTACAGACTGGGTTGGTAAAAAACTAGACGAAGTAATCGGAAAAGGATTAGCAGACAAGATAATGGCAGAAGAAACTGGAACTCTATCTGGCGAAGGACTAAAATTTGGTGGTGAATGGGCTATCAATCTTTATGATAAACAAGTAGCAAATATAGTTAAAAAGCTTACAGGTGCAGAAGTTATTGAAATGGATATGGGGTTACCGATAGAAGGCAAAACAAAAAATATCACTTATCTAAAAGATAGAGAAAATGTAATCCTTACTAAAAAGGACATAAAAGTTGGTAAACGAATAACAGCAGATAACTCCGAATACATAATCACAGCTGTTCTTGGAGATGGTAAGTTTAAGGCTGTGCCAATAAGAAGAGTCTATCAAGCAGGGGATTTGTCACAACCTCTAGTAGAACAAATTAAAAATCAAGGTGATTTAAGTATGCTACCAGACGGCAGAGGTTATAATTCAAATATGACAGAACAATTTGACATCTCAACCGAGAAAACTACCCAACAAGGAATAAAACTAACCCCTGAAGTAGTAGCTAAGATTAAAGGTAAAGCTCCTGTTATCGAAACTAGTGGTAAGAAATTTAAAGAAAAAGCTACCGAGAAATCCTCGACAGTTACAGTCAAACAGGCGGTAGGAAAGAAGGTGGAGAAAGAACAAACTACAATAACAAAACCAACTGATAAAGACAAAATAATCAGCACCCATTATGAAAGAATAAAGAAAGAGTTTGGGTTTGACGAAGCTTCAATCGAAGTAGATAAAATGACTGCTAAGCAACAAAAGAAAAAGATATTTGCTTATATCCAGAAAAACCCTGAAAAATCTATCAAAATGGGGTATAATGTAGATGCAATCCCAAGTCAGTATAATCCTACAATGTTTAGAGCTTCTCTAGTTGCCTCTCTAAGAGCTAGTGGGGATTTACAAATGGCGGAAGATATTGCTAAGATACAGAGCCAAGTAACAACAAGTGCTGCGAGAACATTGGTATTTTCTAAACAGGATATTCAACGAGGTGCTGGCGATAAGCTAAAGATAGTTCAGAACATTACAGATGATAGACTACAAAAGATTGGCGAAGGTCTTGGAGAGATTGACCCCGACAAAGCTATTGAGAAAGCTAAGACAGAAGTCGTTAGAAAGAATAAACAGAACACTGAAAAATGGATAGCAGAGTCTGCTAAAACAGCCGAACAAAAGATTTCAGATCTTGATAGTATTATTGATTCACTCCTATGTTAAATATTAAACTTTTACTATGCCTATAACTTGCCTACTTCCCTCCCAAGCAGAAAAATTAAAGAAAGCTTTTAAAGACGGAACAATAAACTTTACTAAGCTTTATGGTATGACCTCACAAGAAAGACTAACTCTATTTGAAGGTTATCTTGGCAATAGTGCTAAGATGTTTACTGCTAAATTAGAGAAAGCATTTCTAGCTCCAAATCAAAAACAAGCCCTCAAAAACATTACAAAGGAGATTGCTCAAAGAGGAAAACTTTATACTGGATTGAAAGTTTCAGAGGCTTCTAAGTTAAAAGAAAATGTAAAGATAAAAGACCTTGAGGGTATGAGTAAAGACGAGAGATTAAAAGAGTTCTCTAAGTATGTAGAGGATAAGAAAACAGTTAATAAACTAGCTACTACTTTTGAATACTTTAAAAAGAAAGGCGATTTATCTTCTTGGGAAGAAAGAGCTTTTGGTTCTAGTAAATTATCTCAAGATAAACTTTTAAAAGGAAATCTACAAAGACTTGAAGCTTTAGACAAAATGGGAGTTCTAAATCCTAAACAGGCTGAACAGTTTATGCAGAACTTTACGGAAGAACAATTAGGAGTTGCGATTACACTTGAACAAAGTAAAAAACTATCAGAGCTTATAAAGACAGAAGTTGAAGCGTTTGATAAACTAACTGAAAATGACGATTGGACTTATCTTGGTGGAGATAATCTTTCTGATTATTTGAACTCTGTAAAAGAAATAAAACTTTACGAGCAGTCCCTTATTAAGACAACAAAGTCAAACATAATAAACGCTGGTATTGATTATGCTCGTGGTAGTATTCTTACATCTCCTAGAATATTCAAGAATAGTCTTTTATACCAAGCAATCCCTTCTGTTGAAAGAACAATAACTAAATGGCTTACACCTTCATCTATTGGTGATAAAAGCTTAAACGCTAGTTTAAGTGATATGGTCGGTGCTAAAGTTTATGCTTCTAAGAACAAACAAGAAACTGTTGATTTTGTTAAAGGGCAATTAAAACAAGGATTAAAGATTTATAAAGAAACTGGTTTTGATATGGCTAGAATGAACACCATTGATGACGGTTATAGATATTTTGCTGGTGAAAAGATTGGTAAAGAAGTTGGCGTTGATTTTGATGTTGCTTCTGCTAAAACCTTTAAAGAAAAATTAAAACTAATAAAAGAAAAAGACGGTAAAGACAAGTTAAAGAATTATCTTGGGCTTTATGTTTCGTCTGTTATAAAAGCTCCTAAATGGACTGCTGGTGGAACTGACGCAATAATAGCTAATACTCAAAGAGCTGGAACTTCTATTATGATGTCAAAAGAGTTTGCTTATTTAGAGGCTTCTAAGAAAGAATTTGCTACACAAAGTGAGAAGACAAAATGGACTGATGACAGAGCTTTAGAATTATTAAAAGACTCTTATAAGTTTGAACCAGAAAATAGTCAAGCCGAGATAATAAGATCAAAAGCTATCCTAGACGCTAATATGGCTAATAATACTCAAGATAGTTTTCTAGCTGAAAAAGTTATTGGTGCTAGAACGCTGTTAAGCTTTAAGAATACTAAGTTTGGTAAAGTTCTTATACCTTTTGCTAGGATTGCTTCTACAACAATTCAGAGAGGCGTTGAGGCTTCTGTGTTGCCTGCTAGTGTTAGTTATAGGATTTATAAGATGAATAAGGCTTCTAAAATATCAGATTCAACAGAGAGAATTACAGAGATACAAAAACAAGTATCTGGCTTAGTTGGGACTCTAGGGGTTGCTTTAAGTGCTTTGGTTTTATCACTTTTCTTAGATGATGATGATTATATTGCTCCTTGGGCTTCTCTTTCTTATAAAGAATATAATATGGCTAAGGCAAGAGGTGCTGGTTCTAATATGATTAGAATTGGCGGAACTTGGATTCCTTTAAGATTTATTCCTATGATAAATATTCCACTATCAGCAATAATGAGTATCAGACAAGCTGTGTCTAAAAGTAAAACTCCGAGTAGTGTTGTTGCCGGTTATGTTTCTAGTTTGCTTGCTACATTATTAGAAGCTCCTGCTGTTAAAGAAATATTTGATATAGGAGATAAGATAAAGAGTGGTGCTGATGATGACGACACAGAAAAACTTATAACTTCTCTTGGATTAAACGGGGAAGAGATTTTGAGTTGGGCTAAAGTTAGAGCTATCCCTTCTGTTATTTCTTACGATCTAGCAAATATGATGTTTCCATCCGAAGCCAAATATGATTATCTGGGAAGACAAACTAATAAAAATAGAATACCGATATTAGGATTCAAAAAAGATAAGTCGAATGATATAACTCTTGAATTTGCTAGATTAGACAATAACGGATTCTCTCCTGCCATCTCTGACCCTAGTGGAGCTTATGCTAAAGAGCTTGAGGATAAAAAAGGTAGTGAAGAATACGAGAAACTACTTGCCGAATTAAAGGCAGATTATGCTGAAAAAGTTTCTGAGACTATTTCTAAGGCTTGGTATAAAAGGTCTACTAACGAAGAACAGAAAAAAGAAATTGATAGTATAAGAGGCGATTATATTTTAAAACCATTAAAAGAAATAAATAACAAATAATGCAACAAATAATCAACTACATTATAGGTGTTGGCGGTATCGTGGGGGGTATAATAACCGTTTACAAAGTTGTCACCAAGCCAAACATTGCTCAAGATAAAGAAATCATAAAAATGGATGGAAGGATAAGCTATAACCAAAAAGGTATCTCTGACATCAAGAAAAAGACTGATAAAATGGATTCAAAACTTGACAAGATTATGAATAACCACCTCGCACATCTAGGTGAGGCTATTGCTAGATTAGAAGTTAAAGTCGAGACTCTTTGTAATAAATCTAAAGAATAGTTATCCACTTTTGAAATTGAAAACAATCGTGGTTTTTGCTAAAATATAGATAACAACAAAGGAGTCGAAATGAAATGCCTAAATTGCGGAAAAGAAATTGGACTACCGCATTTTTGGAAAAAGATTAATGGAAAATGCGTTAAAGTTTCATTATGTTGGAAGTGTCGAAAAGCCTTAAAAGACTGTATTAAAGGAGCAAAATGATTTGCAAAAAATGTGGTAGCACACTTGGTTATGAAAGTGGCGATGTCCATAGTTATTCAATTTCTTGGCGTATTGTTGACAACACCTGTACTAAAATACCTTTATGCTCTCATTGTGATGAGTCGTTTAAAGAGTGTAGTCCAACTAACAAAGAAATGCGTGTCTTTTTTAGAGAGGATACACAAAAAGAGTCAGATGAAAGAAAAAGAAAGCGTTTAAGCAGGAGATGAAATGTAATCGTTATTGTGGAAGACAAGACGACCAATATGTTTTTGCACATTGGTGTGATAGAAAACAATGTATGTGTAAATACTGTAAGAAAGTTTTAAAAGACTTTAAGCCAAAGGAGAAGAAATGAAAAATGACTTATGGTGTCAATATTGTGGCTATCAAGTCAGACACTACGGAAAAACCTTTAAAGGTTACAATTTCAGATGGTGGAACAAGTGGCGAGTTTGTATTTGTAATGAATGCGAGAAGGAGTTACCTGATGAGATTAAGGAAGACCGCCCTAGACATTGGAATAGAAATGTTAATAATGATTGATGTTTCTTTAATAGACAACAGCATAGATAGAATTTATGCAGTCAGAGATGGGCATATATGCTCAATCGAAAAACACAGCGAAGATAAAACCATTAGAGAGGTTATTGAAGAAATAATAAAGAAAGATGAAGATGATAATAATATGGGTTATTGATTTGCTGTAAAAGGGGGGTGGCAAATTGACCCCCCCCTTCCTGCCTCCTCGAAATAAGTAGGGCTCGCCCTCTTCAAGATATTACTAGTTCTATATCTTCAGCTTGTTCTGATATGATAGGAAGTGAGAGTTTAGGCTCTTCAGCTCATTATCGTAGCAGACTTTCTATAACAATAAATAGCTGGAGTGGAGTTACTTTAGGTGCTATCGACCTAGAAACCTATTGGACTGTGAAGCTCTTTGCGATATGACCCTCTTGTCGGGAAATATCAAACTGGCATCCTTAATTGTTGCTATGGTCGCACCACCACTCTACGATGATAGAGACAAGCTTAGTAGGGTGATGGTGAACTTATACATTTACTATACCTATTATATACCTATTAAGATAAACTTTTAGGGGTAAAGCCACATTTATGTCCCTAACCTAAGCCATTTTAAACACCTAGTTATACATTTGTATTTTTCTTCCTGCTCAGTTTTTTTAGGGCTTCGACTCCCTCACTTACTTCTGATTAGGAATAAGAATATAATAATAAATTTATGAGACTTATAAAAGGAGATTGCCTAGAAAAACTTAAAGAGCTAGATGATAATTCGGTGGACTCAATCGTAAGCGATCCGCCTTATGGAATTTCATTTATGGGTAAGAAATGGGACTATGACGTGCCAAAAGTCGAGGTATGGGAAGAATGTCTAAGGGTTTTAAAACCAGGAGGACACGCCCTGATAGCTTGTGGGACTAGAACTCAACATAGAATGGCGGTCAATCTTGAAGACGCTGGTTTTGAGATAAGGGATATTGTGGCTTGGATTTATGGATCAGGCTTCCCAAAATCTCATAACATAGGGAAGGCTGTAGATAAAATTACTAGGGGAAATCGTGTTGTTGAGTTAATAGATGCACTTTTAGAAGAAGGACATACATTAAAAGAATTAGGAAAAAAGGCACAGATACCCAGTTTAGAAAGTTCTTATCGTGATTGGACAACCGACCACAACCCAGAAGAAAGAAGCTGGGATAGGCTACTAAATGGTTTGGGTTTTTCAGAAGAAGATGGGTTGAATATAATTGAGAAGAGAAAAGTAAAACTTGGTGGTGGTAATGCTTATACATTTAGGGAAGGGCAAGTAAGAGAAAGTACGATAAACATTACAAAAGGCTCATCTAAATACGAAGGCTGGGGAACAGCCCTAAAACCAGCAGTAGAATATTGGACTTGGGCTTCTAAACCTTTACAAGATATTCA
>Ga0307928_10001631_pt1 | contig 17081 bp, 41 predicted proteins | sample AceLakmetagen232_FD_201815 | JGI IMG/M metagenome (GOLD analysis project Ga0307928, IMG submission 201815) | Saline water microbial communities from Ace Lake, Antarctica - #232 | ecosystem: Environmental > Aquatic > Non-marine Saline and Alkaline > Saline | place: Antarctica: Ace Lake... | reverse complement strand
CTTTACGATTCTTAAAAACATTTCTAACTTCTCCATTTCTTATTAATATCCAATATTGTTCTTTTTCTTTTGTTTTCATTTTAATTCGTTTTTTGAATCTATGACGAAATCTCCTTTATAATTTCATTTATTACAAAATCCATATTTGGAACTTTCTTAGGGTATTGTAAACTATAATTTAATTGAAATTCTTTCATCATTCTTATTGTTATATTCATTTCTTTTGTTCTCATTCTTCAATCTCCAACTCTTTTATTAATTTATTTCTCAATTCCTCAAGTTCTTTTCTCTCACTTTCTTGTGAAATATTTCTTGAAATCATAAGATAACTTACCTTTCCCATTGCTCTTGAAATTATTTCATCTTCTTCTTTGAAAAATTTCTTAATTTTTTTTATTAATTCTTTACTCATTTATTTTTACTCCTTCCTCTTATGTAATTTAGCATTTAATCTTTTAGTCATTATTCTTACTTCATCTTGGCAACCTGCACTCAAATAACAACCATCATCTAACAATAAGCACCAAGACATCCAAGCACCAACTCTTAATTTCTCTAAGTAACCTATTTTCTCTTCAGTATTATTTATAATTGTGAAAGAGCCATCACTATTCTCTGAAAACATTAGAAGATTTCCAACATATCTATCCTTCAATTTATCATATCTTATTTGTATCATTTGTTTTTTGAATCTACTGCCCAAACCAATTTATTAAATGTTTTGATTTTTTATAGACCCCATTCTTCTTGAAACCTCTTTAATTCTCTTGATTCGATTAATTTTTCTTCATTCCTTTCTTCTTCGAAAGAAATAAAATAAGGGATGTTTGATAAATTTCCTAAAATCATATTATTTTGAACCTCTTAATTAATTTTTTATTTTTGAAATATTTTGTTTTTATTTTAACTAATTTAAAATCTTCATTTTCTTTTAAAGACACAAAATTCCTTGATGAATTAACAGAAACTATACAACTCCCAAACCTTTTTGCTTCATTTAGTTCATTAGTAAATTTTTCTCCAATAGGGATTCCTTTTTTTCTATAACCTTCACCTTCTTTTATTGTTGTTCCTCGATAAAATTTCATAAACCCTCCTTTATTAATTTAACTGATGTATTACACCTTGGACAAGAAATATATTGAGGATATTTCTCCATCAATTTTATTTTAGTCCCAGTATAATCCCATTCCTTTTTACATCTTTTACATTTAACTTTCATTTTTTGTGTAATTAGGTAAGCAACCAAGTATTTAAATGTTTCTATTTGTAAGTTTCCACCCATTTGGAGTGTATAAAATTTCTCCTTCTTTATTAATTTCGTGAATTAATTCTTCATAATCATATTTATCTATTCCTTTTTCAATACAAACTTCTTTCAATACTTTATCATTTAATACATCTATTTTATTTTCCTCTAAAAAATTACCTAGAATCTCAACAATTAATTTTGCTTTTCTCTTCTTGGATAAAGTTCTCCCACTCCCTAAACGAGCCATGTCCAGAGTGCCTGATTCTACATCCAATCCAAGTTTAAGCAGAGATTGTAAAAAAATATTTTTTGCTATTTTGAAATCTTCTTCTTCAACATTTTCACTTAATCTTGTTTTTGCACTAGCTTCAGCTAAACGAATTACCCCTTCTAAATGTCTAGGAGTTATAGGCATCCCCCTCATCTTTGAACCTGGAAGGATTGATTTTTTTCTTATTGTGTGGTAAAATTCTGCCAAAGAACCCATATTTTCCTTCAATAATTTTGGTTTTAATTTTCTAGCATAAGAGATATATTTTCTAAATAATTCAATTGGTATTTCTGATTCTTCTTCCTTATAAGAATAAATAGAATCAACTATTGAATTATCAACATCTTCATTTATATTATCCGCCATAACAAAAATTATATCAAAGCGAGACATTAAAGGAGCAGGTAAATCAATTTGTTGAGTGATTGTCTTATCCCCATTTAAATCAAATAACCCGTGTTTTGGATTAGCTATCCCTAATATAGAGCATGTTGATGAAAGAGTCGTATGGATGTCAGCTTTATTTATAATTATAACACCACTTTCCATAGGAGTATGTAAGGCATTTCGGTCTTCTTCTCCTAATTTATCCATTTCATCAATAATCAAAATAGAATCATTTGCCTTGCTTAATGCCCCTGCTTTAAGACACCATGCTTGTGTTAGAGGGTCTCTATCTACTATCGCCACGAGTCCCGCCTTTGTGGTTTCATCCCCTGAAATATAATAACTCTTAGGCATCCTTAAATTAATATTTTTAGCCAAAACAGATTTACTTAGCCCAGGTTCCCCACATAATAAAATATGTATTCTCTCTCTTGAATAATTCCCCTTTGATTTTCTTTTTTTTACCCCTCCCACCATTTGTAAAACTAATGCTTTTTTTATTTCTTCATATCCAACTATTCTCGAAGCAAGAGATTTTGATAATTGTTCTAATGGTTTGTTTAAAGAGATTTCTTTTATTTGTTTTATGTCTTCTTCAGATAATTGTTCTTCTGTAAATTTTTCATCTAAAGGGGTCACCTCCAATGCATTAACCCTATATTCAAACATCGTCTCTTCTTTATTATTAGTTTTTATTTTTTCTATAAGCCCTAAGATAGATAATTTATTTCCAGGTTGCAATATTCCAGAAAAATCTTTATCTGTTAAATTACCCAATAATCTTATTCTTATTTTATTTGGTTGGGTTCCATTTAATTCATCTTGTAATTCTTCTAATTCTATTTCTTGTATATCTTGGAGGGTTGATTCCATTAAATGAAAATTTCCTTTATACCCACAACTACATCTAATTGGGATTTTATTTCCTTCTGTGATTATAACTGTACCACAAGAATTACATTCAAATTTTTGTTTTAAAACTATGGCAATTACTTTTGTTGTTTTTGAAATCATTCCTCTAACATTCACTAACCCTTCTATATGTTCAACCCTTAAATGAGAGATAGGACAAATTGTATCAAAATTCCTTAACTTGAATTCTGTTATATTAATTGTCTCTTCTAAACTTGTTTTTAACTCATTTAAAAATTCTCTTGGACTTTTAATAAAATCCTCATACCCTTCTAACCACAATTCTTTTAGAAGTTGTAAATCAAAACACATTTTACCATCTTGACCTCTATATAAAATTTTATCATCCATTAATTTTCCAAATCTTTCAGCAGAATTTGATTTATTTGTTTTCATTTTAATAAAATAATTTTCTTATTCCTTGATGCCCCCCCTCTTACAATAGTTAATATCCCAAATTTATGAAGTTCAGAAATATAATGAAATGTTTTATTTCTTCCTATATCTAAAACTTTTTTAACTTCGTCTGCTAATAAATTTTGTGGTGAAACTTTCCCATTAAAAGTATTTTCAATTATAGAAATTATATCTAAATAAATTTCTCTCTCTTCAAAATTCTCTATTCTATCATTAAGGATATTTTTTATATAATCTTTTTTAAGTATATACTCTGCCATTTTTTTAGTTACTTGTTTTTTATCTATATAAGAATCAGTTAAATCTTTAGATGCGGATATTATATTTCTAGGAATTCCTTTAGAATATTCATAAATTAAATTTTTTGTGTCTTCATCAAAAAATTCCCCATCTCCTCCTATTTTCAACCTAGCATTTATTAATTTTATTGTTTCTTCCTTATTCAAATTATCAAGATAAATTCTATGGAATTTTCCTAATGTTTCTGAGAAAGTTAGTGAATCTTCATAGTGGCTTTTATTTAAAGCAAAAATTAGATTTATATTTTTATTATTTTTATGTATAAATAAACTCCACACAAAATTTAAGAAATCTTTAAAATTACGGGTCTCAACATTATCAGGGAAATCAACTAAAATAAAAAAAGGTTTTTTTGTAACATTCTCTAATGATTCTTCAGTCATTAATCTAAAATGTTCTGCACCATCAATTAACCTGGAAAACATAAAATTTGGTGTTCCAGATTTATCCAAAATTTCTTTTATAAAAAATAAAGTTGATGTTTTACCAATTCCTCTTTGACCTAATAATATTAATCTTTCAGGAAAATAAAAATTATCTCTTATTCTCCCTTCAATTGTTTTTTTTATCATCTGTACCCCTTTTATTTCTAAAAAAGGAACTCTTTTATATTGGTCAAAATCAGTTATTGCATACTCTGAAAAAGGATTTATTTTAATCATTTTAAAATTATTTTTATATTCCTCCTTTCTTTATCATAAAAAGTAATTAAAAAAGTACCAACTTTTAAAGTATACCATTCTTCTTTTGTTTTATTAAATTTAATACCTTGTATAAAAGATAAAAAATCAATGATTAAATTTTGAACAGAATCTAAATCACCATCTAATTCAAAAGAGATTTCCTCTATAAGTTTTTGTTTAGGATATTCTTTTAAAATTATTTTGGCTTTTTCCTTATTAGAAGAAATAGCTTTATAAAAAAAGATAATTTTTTTTGAGTGTTTTTGTGTTATTGATTTTATATTTGAAATTACAACTTTCATAACATTTTAATAAGTTTAATCCTTTTAAACATTTCTAACTATTTAAAAATAATAACAATAAATAAAATTAATTATTATATATAAGATTCATAAGAATGATTTGTTTTTTTAAGTAATTCATATAATCTTTTTCTTTCAACCATAATTTTTTTAGATACTCCATTTCTTTTCCAATGATTATTCTTATTAAATGTTTTTCTAAATTCAATTGCTATATCTATAGCATGTCTTTTGTCAACACAATAATTTTTTATATCTATTAAAAAATAATAGGCTTTCTTTGAATTTATCATCCATCTGTGAAATATTTTTCCATTCTCTTGTATTATAGGATAAATCTTCCCCCCATACATTGATTGAATTACTTCAAGAACATCTTTTTTTAAATTTCCAATATGTACTACTAAAGTATAATCTATTTTATTCTTATTTTTAATTTTTTTAGGATTTATATAAACCGTTCCTTCTCCATCAAAATATCCTGCAATATATTCTTTTCTTAATTTAAGTTTTCCATCATAATCATAATACATAAAGATGATAATTATTAGTTATTTATAAACATCCTTATATTGTAATAATTTAATATATTTTCCATTGGAAATATAGGTTAATATAAAATAATACTAGAAAGGGTATCTAGTGTCTTTAATTTTAACTTCCCTTAAAATGTTTAAACTCCTTAACTTTTTAAGGTAAGTTGAATTTAGTTGTTTATACCCCTAATTCCTTCAAATTTAGCCTTTTTAGAAAAATTCAATAAGTAATTTAATTATCTTACTTTTTTTCCACTGGAAATAGAGGTTAAAAAAAATTCAAAAATTAATTAATTTTGTTTGCCCCAATACTTTAATTTTTCCTCCCCTTGAATAATGAATATCTTGCCTATATTCTAAATAATTTAAAATTTCTACTAAAAGACAATGTTGTTTTCTCGTGCTAAAGACTTGTTTCCAATCTTTAGAATAAACTAATTCAGCGATTTGACTTGTTTTTATCATTTCTCCTTTGTTTAAATTGTTAATAGCCAAAATTACCTTATTAATTTCTTGTTTTAAAAGGATTTGAGAGACTTTTTTAGGTTTTTCACCAATATCTACCTTTCGATAGCGTTCTGCGATTACTTTGTCAGGGGAGATGATGAATTTTACTCCACTTTTTCCCCTCCATTGTTTTGCTCTAAATGATTCTGTTAGTTCCAAATTACTAACTTCTCTAAAAAGATTACGAAATACATCTAAAATCTCTCTCTTCGAAAAAATATCTGAGTCTGAATTTTCTAATCTTTTTGCGTATCCTAACACAATTCCTTTTGGTGTTTTTCCTGAACTTCTTTTCTTCAAAAATCCAATATCAATCTCTCTTTTTTCTTCTATTTCAATGTTTTTTTCAAATATTTCTTTCATTTATGATATTCCACTCTCTTTTTTTCCCTACATTTTTCACAGAGAATCCATCTTTTATTTTTTCTTTCTCCCCCACAACTTGAACAAAGCCCTTTCTTTTTTCTTCTTTCCCTCATCATAAACATATTATAAAGAACTGATTGTTTATGTTCTGGATTAGTTCTGTAACGATTTGTAAAATATTCTGTGCTATAATTTTTCTTGTTAATTTCTTTTATCTTTTTTTTACCAAGATTGTGAATTCTTTGCATAGATATTTCTTTACATTTTAATTTGTATTTATTATTTGTATGATAAGAAATTGTTGAATAAAAAAGACCAAGTTTTTTAGAGATTTCACTAATATTCATTCCATTCTTTTTCAATTTTTTTATATATTTAATCTCTTTTTCTGTTAGTCTCATATTAATTTTTCTTTTTTTAAATTTTCAAATGAATCAATTATCTGTCTAAATCGTTTTACACTTATTTTCTTTTCTCGATTCATTATTTTAATTGCTAGTTTAATATTTTCAATGTCTTGATGGTGTCTTTTACACAATGGAACATAAGGAGGTTGATGATTCCCTGATGGTGAATGTTTTGTCACTTCTTTTTTTCCACACAATAAACAAGTCATTTGTCTAATTGATAATTAAGGAACAAAGTAAGGATTCCTAAAAAAAAAACAAAAATTCCTGTTGACCTGAAATTAAATAATAAGTTTTTATAATCCAAAAAATTTCCTAAGGAAAAATATTGTTGCCAAACAAAAGAAATTAAAGTAGATATGGCTCCGATAACTAATAAAAACAAACCAAATACAAATAATGTTTCACCTTCTTTTATTTTACTTTCCATCTTAATACTTATAAGGTAAAGGTATTTATAAATCTTTTGGTTTCTTGTTTATAAAATTTTTATTATTGAAAAATAGAAAAGTATTTAAATAGTATCTTCCTTTAAATTAGGTCAATTGCTATGCGACTTCTTCTAGAGAAGTCAATTAGGTTACAATCGAAAGATTCTTTGGCAAAAAATGTTCCCATATGTCCCTAAGGGGATGTATGATGAATAATCTAATTTCCTATTGGGGACTAAACATCTGTAGGACTAATAATTCTAAAAAGTAAAGATTTTAAATACAGGGTGGGAAAATGGTTATCCATCTGGCTCATGTCCAGAAGATAGGAGGTTCGATTCCTCCCCCTGTAATAAAAAACCAATTATCATAAACTAATATCTTTTTATATCTTTTGTGAATTTTTTTTTCACAAATCATTTAAAAGGGAGTTAATTTATCTTTAAATTGGTCAAGATTCATAATTTTAATTTCATGTTCCCATAGTCTTAATACCTTAAACCCTTTAGAAAGTAGTTCAGAAGTTCTTGCATCATCAATTTCCCATATCACAGAAGCAGGTTTATCTCCTTTGGTATTAGGAAATCTTCTAAAATCAGCAGGATATATCGCTGGATTACAATGTATAAAATCCCCATCACATTCAATTACAAGATTCATCGATGGAATTAAAATATCGCATTGATAGCCATGTTTAATTTTCATATATTGATGTGTGAAAAATTCTATACCCAATTGTTTCAAAAAGTTTTGAATTTTTACTTCTATTGAAGAATCTTTTTTTGGGAATTTTTGATGTTTTCTATTTTTTCTAATGGCTTCCATTACCTTTTCTGAATGCCCAAATTCTCTTAAATAATTAGCATAACATTCTAAATTACAAAATTTAACTTTATTAAAAACACATTTCCAAACCTTAAATTTTTTCTTGCAATATTTACATTCTTTAAGTAATGAATGCCCCTTCCAATTAGGTGCTTCTTTTCCTTTTCTTGGGTGAGTTTTATTATATTTTGAGAAAAAAGGATTTTTCTTTCCAGTCATATATGGGATTAATTCTCCTAGAGATATCCTTCTTTTAAATGTTTTAACTCTTTTATTAACAATATCTTGATTGTAAGAAGGGTTATTTAATTTCATTCTTTTAGAATTCCATTCTTTCCCTCGAACCAACTTCATTTCTTGGATTTTTCTACTTACCGATGCGACACTTCTATTTAATTTCTTGGCTATCCCTTTATTTCCAGACTTAAGATAGTTTTCTTTTAAAAAATTCTCCTCATTTAAATCCCATCTACATTTTACCATAACTTAATTAGAGTAATCCTATTTATAAATTCTTGTGAATTTTTTTTTCACAAATCATTTATAAACTATTTTTTATTAAACTATTTATGGTACAAAAATGCCCACACGGCAAACTTAAGTCACCAGTTAGAAATAAAGCAGGTGTTCTTAGAAGATGTAAACTGAAGCCTAAGACAAAGAAAGGTAGGTCAATGGACCGAAAATCGAAGAGCGGAGAATTTCACGAGGTTCGTCACAGAAAAGACAAAAGAAAAGGGATAAAGAGATGTAAGAAAGGTGTTGTGAAATCTGGACCAAGAAAAGGTTTATGTAAAAAGAGATAAGTTTTTTTAAAATATTGAAAGAGAATGATAAATTGTAATTTAAAACAAAATGCGAATTTAGAAGTTTGTAAAAAGCAAATTGGGGAAGCACACTTTACAATGATTCTTCCAAAAGCAGATAATTCTGGAAATAAAATAAAACCATCAAGATATGGTAAATATGTTGATAAAATTAATAATCGTTTTGGAGGTTCTACTACTAAACCAATAACATTGGGTTGTTGGAAAGATGAAGAAAGAGACCAATTAACTTGTGAATCTGGACTTGCAATAGAAACATGGCGTGACTTTGATAGTACCCATGAATTAAAAAACTTAAATTCAATTGAAAGAAAAAAGAAAATGAATCAAGACTTTAAATTTATGAATAAAATAGCAGAAAAATCTGCAAAAGAATTTGGTCAAGATTCTGTTCCAGTAATTTTTGATAATATTAGGAGTGTAAAATTGAATAAGGGAGAGTGGAGACAAAAATTAGTAAAAGAAAAATTAACTGGGGAAAAAGTAAACGGAGATTTGTGGGATAAGAGTATTTAAATTATTCCTGTCTTTTTTGCAACTTTTACCCAATCCTTCCCCTTAACATATAAATCTTTCTTTTTCTTTTCTACTTTTTTAATCCTTACTTTATTACCACAACGTGGACAACTTATAAGAAGTGCCTTGCTATGTGTAATCCAGGAATATCCACAACTACATTTTACTAAATTTCCTTTTTTAGATAAACCTTCACTGAATAAAGTTTTCTCTATATGTTCAATTCTTTTCTCTACTTTTTCAAATCTGTTTTTTATTTGTTTTTCCATTTTATTCTTCTTCTAAATCATAGTTTTGTAAAATATTTTCAATTCTTTCTTTTAAATCTTTAAGATTTTTTGAAAATTTTATTGATTCAATAATACTTTCTTTTATTTCTTCAAATGCTGATTTTTCCATTATTTTTTTAACCTCCTTTCAATTAGTTTGAGTTTTGATTCAATTTGTCTAGAATAGCAAAAAACTTCAAGTCTTAATTCATTTATAATTTCTAATTTAGTTTTTTTGTAAACTTCTTTAAGTTCTTTTGCTGTTTCTTCTAACCATTTTATTCTCTTCCGAATATATTTTATCTCCCTATTTACCATAATGAATCCTCACATGACATTTTTTACATAAAAATTGAACTTCCATTGGTTTTGAATAATCTGGATGGTGTTTTTCTGTCCCTTTTGCCCCACATAATTCACAGATATCTTTTTTATTTTTAATATATCTAGACTTATTTATAATTTTTGCATATATTTTATATTTTGGTGTCTTGCTTATTTTTCTCATTCTTTCTCTATTATAAGTCCTTATTTTTTCTTCATTCTTTTTTATTCTTTTTTTATTATATTCTCTAAATTTTTCCCTGTTATTATCTCTCCAATCATTAACTCTTTTTTTAATATTTGCTTTATTTTTTGAATAGTATGTTTGATTATATTTTTTATATCTTTTAGGATTTTCTTTAGCATTTCTTCTTTGGTATTCATTTCTCCATTCTTTAAAACAACCTTTATGATATTTCTGACTATTACTATTAGGAGATTTTATAATTTTATTACAATACGGGCATATTCTTTTTTTATATTTGATTTCTTTATTCATTTTTCCTCCAACATATTTTTTACTTTTTCAAGATGTTCTTTATCCATAACTTTTCCAGAAATATTTAAGTGATAGAAAACCCTTAATTTCATCTGGAGGTCACAATTTTTTAATTCGGCGATATTAACATGATAATTTGTAAAGTGATACCTATCTCTTATAGATAATTCAGAAAATTTTAGACCATTAAACAAAAGTTTATCTTCATAAAATTCTTTAATTGCATTAACTCTTTGCTTTCCATCAAGAATCTCATAAGTTGGAGAATTTGATTTAAATGGGAGACATACAAATACAAATTTTCCAATATCAATATTATTAAAAATAGATTCAATTAAATTTTCTTTATCTTCTCTTGACCAAACATAACCTCTTTGATATTCTGGATTCATCTCAACACCAAAATGATATACTTTACTAATTATTCCTCCCATTTGTGTTTGACTATAATTCAGTTCTAAATCTTCATTTTTAATAAATGAATTTTTATTATTAGTTTTAGGAAAGATACTCAACCAATTCCAGATTCCTCTAATTCCTTTAGTTATTATTGGGTTTCCATAATTATTATTAATCTCTGTGTAACCAATTAAATATACCTTCCCGCCAAATAGGGATTTAACTATTATACAATCTTTTAAATTTCCAATTTCAACTAATTCACCCACTTTAAAAAATCTATTTGGTTCTGAGATAAATTCTAAATTGTTGTTATCTTCGAATGATTTAATCATTTCTTCTTCTGTTTTTTCTATTAATTTTTTCATTTTCTTTTTTCCTATTTAATTTTTTCAAGATTAAGTAACTTAATCTATTATTTCTGTTCGAATCTCAATACAATCGGTCCTCTTACATTTTCCACAGCCGAAAGTTCCTTCTTCTACTTCTACCTGGTTAATTTCTTCTTCACAATTAGTGCAGTAATCAAATTCTCTGACTTCGTGTATACCAACTAAATCAATTATAACTTTCAATTCTGCTCCTCTCAAACTATTTGCTTCTATTATAAATCCACTATTGAAATCTTCTCCGCTATTTATTTGAAATTTTTTCATTTTTGTATTTTTCCTATTTAATTTTTTCAAGATTAGTATCTAATCTTTTATGTTTAATTCTGCATCTTTTTCTATATTTCCATCTATCTTTACTACATACTTTGAATTAAAACTTCCTTCTTCTGTGCCTTCTAATGCTTCTGAGCATAAATATTCTGCTCCTCCATCTGTCTTGTGATAATATAATTTCATTTTCTTTTTCTCCAAATTTAATTTTTTCAAGATTAAGTAACTTAATCTATTATTTCTTTTCCATATTCATCAACAAAATCTCTACAAATTTCTCCAAGTAACCCATTTGGAAGGAATTTATATTTTTCTCTACATATTAATTCCCCTATTGCTTGATTTATTTTATCTTGTTCCATTTTTCTTTTCTCCTATTTAATTTTAAACCTTTTTAAAAAAGGTTGGGAGTTCGTTAAAGTGTTCTCCCAAACACTAAATTTTATAAAAATAGTATTAATTAATTTGCCCAAGATGGTTTATTATCATTAAGATATTTTATAATATCCTCTAACCAAGGTGAATCTATTTCATCAAATTCTTTAAAGGATTTTATTTGTTTTTCCATATAACCAAAAACTTTTTGTTTTTTCAAATCCTCTTCTTTATAAAATAAATTCAAATATCCTTTTGGTGTTTTTTGTTTTATAGTATCTTCATCTTCAAAACCACTTATAAAAGCATAACTTATTTTCAATTTTTCATCTATCTTACAAATAAAAAAACCATTATTATTATCCTGATAATTTAAAAGTTCTTTTAAACTTGTTTGTTTATTTTTTGGTTTTTTATCTTCTTTTGAGTAAATAAGTTCTTCTGGTTCGTGAAAATTGGTTTCGTTATGTAATTCTTGCAAACTTACCCATTTGATAGCTTTTTTAATACTTTCTTCTAAAAAATGATTTATAAAATCTTGGTTAGTTTTAGCAAACTGACCACATTTATCTTTATTTTTTATTGCTTCCGTGATTCTCTTAATTATATCTAAATTAATGTTTATGGCTATCTTACCAAAAAGCCACTGGTTATGGAAAACTAAAATCTTTTCACTTCTATTATTTGGGTTTCCTTGACCCATATTTACCTCTGGAAGAATAAAAACACTTTGAAATCTTTGTCCCATTATTTTTTACCTCCTTTCACTTTTGTTTTTTTTCTAAAATATACTTCTACATCTCCAAACATATTTAATATTCTTATTACTTTATATCCTGTTCTTCTTAAACCTTTAATGATGCCTTTAATATGAAATTCGTCTAGTGAACCTTTACTAAACTTATTTGTATTATCTGTATTTAATTTATTATATGCTCTATATTGTGGTGGTGCATTTTTAGCCCAAATTGGTATTCTATTTGGATAATCTGCATTTTTCCAGGTTTCTTTTCTAACCATTTTAAAAACTTCCTCCATAACATTTATTTAATTGAATTTTATTAAATTTTATTAAAATATCCTCTGAATCTAAAATATATTTTTCTTCAATATAATTTATTTTCTTATTTATTTTTTCTAGTTCTTTAGAGGCATAAGAAAAGTAATTTTGTTCTTTTTCGCTTAATTTATCCCAATCTACATGATTATTTTCTTTTCGTTTGCATCTTGAATAAAAACCATTAAATCCATAAAGAAAATTATCTAAGTCTTCTCTTTTCTCAATTAATTTTATTAATCTATATTCAATTTCATTCAATCCTTTATAAGAAATTTTTAAACTTCTTTGATGCACTTGTTTTAATCTAGCGGTTGTTTGTATAGTCATCTTAATTTCTCCTTTTCTTTTTCTTTTTTAATAAATTCTTCAACAAATTCTTTTGATATTTTAATCTTTTTTGTCTTTCTCCCTCTTGGACTTAGCTCTTGTGCAACCCTTCTTAAATGAAATGCTATTTTTCCATCGTCCCAATCTTCCGAATTTTTCAAACTCCCAATGCTTTCTCCTACATAAAAATCAAATTTGTTTTCGTCTTCTATTGTCATTTTTTAACCCCAATTACTTTATTTAAATCTTCGTCTGAAAGACCATAATAATCTTTAATAGATTTTTTAAAATCATCTAGACCACTTTTACTTAATGGTTGTTTCAATGATTGTTTACTATAAGCGTTTATTTTTGCTTTGTTTAGTATATCTTCAAATTGGTTTATTGCTTGTTTTTGTTTATTCATTTTTTAATATTCTCCTTTTTTTATAAAATTCTCTTAGTGCTTTCTTTTTTGTTTTTTCTAAATCAATATAACAATAAGTAATACATCCATCAAAATCTCTAATTTTTTTATATAGAATAGAATAACCCCTAATTTTGTTTATGATTCTTATTGCTTCTTCTTTTTCATAAGGGGAATTTTCATTAACAATAAATCTTTTTTCAATTATTTTCATATTAAATATCCCCCTGCAATTTTTTTTGAAAGTAAAGAACAATTTCTTCTCTACTTTGGGTATCTGTTGCTCCAATAGATTCGTATTTTTCCATAATTTCTCTAATATTTCTTTTAAAATTTTCAAATTCTTTTTTAATTTCTTTTGTTGCTTTTAGATTCTCTTTGTCGTGTTCTTTTCCAGTATAAAATTTAAATTGATTTTTCATTTCAATATTCCCCCTTTAATAAGACAACATCATTTATTTGATAAAATTCAAATTCTTTTAAAGGAAAATCTGTATATTCTCCCTCTTGTTCATATAAAATAGGTTCGTTTGTATCGGTTTTTACATTTACTTTAAATTTATTGTCCTTAACTTCAATTTTCCAGAGTAAAAATTCAGAATTATCTTTAATTTTCTTTAAATGTTGTACAGATTCAACAATATCTATTAACCAAAAACAATTAACTTTATTTCTTAAATAATTTATTCCATCGGTTAATTTCAATTTTCCAAAACTACTTTTATGATAATATTCGGTTCCATGAAAATTATTTAATTCTCTTAATATTTCTTCTTCTTTAGTTTCAATTTTTAATTTTTCTACTTTCCAAACTTCTTTAAATTCTTTATAAATATGGTCTTTTGCTTCTTCTTCAAAATTAAATTTTGTTGCTTCTTCTTTTTTCCATTTCCATTTTATACAAGTAGGACAAACTTTTGCATAAATTACTTCTCCATGATGGGTTTTAGTTATAATAAATTTCTTTTTATCAAATTTATAATTAAGTGCCTTTTTAAGTAATTCTTTAAATTCTGGAGATTTTCTTAAATTTTCTTCTTGTTCTCTTTCAGGAGTATCCCATTTTGCATTATGATTCCTCCAATTAAATTTAAAATATTCTTCTCCGAATACATATCTTAAAACTTTTAAAGCCTTTGTATATTTATTAGTCCCTTCTTGTAGTTCTCCTGATTCATATTCTTTTAAAATTTCAATTTCTACGGCTTTCCTTCCTTTTTCTTTTAATAAATCATTATAAATTTTACTTTCTCCCCAAATTGAATAAGTTAAGGGTCTTACATTATTAGATGCTGTATTAAAAAATACCTTTCCTTGCTTTTCATCAATTTTTATACTTTTTACTTTTTCGTGGCTCATTTTAAACCCCTTTTATATTTTTCAATAAAATCAATGCAATCTTTCTTTTTTGGAAAATTATGACTATATCCTTTTTCATCTTTAAAAGTCCATTCTCCAAAATAATTTTCATAAATTAATTCTTTGCTATTTGTTTTAAGTATATTTTCTTTTGTAATCATTTTTATTTTAAAACCTCCAAGAATCTTAAAAGATTATTAACAAAATCTTCATTTAAATTTATATTATTATTACTTCCCCCAGTATAATCTTTAAAGTCTTTTGCTGTTCTTATAAGTAAACTATCTTTACTCCATCTTAAATCACTAATAGAAAAATAATAAATTCTATCATCATTTAGTTTAAAAAAACCTGATATATCAAAATGGTTTGGTTTTCCTATTTCAATTTCTTTTGTATATGGTTTTAAAAGTGCTTTAAATTCTCTTTTAAAGGTCCTATGAAATTCTAAATATTGAGGGGTTCTTTGACTACTGCTTTCAAAATCAAAACTTAATAGATATAAACTTTTTTTCATATTATCTAATTTAGATTTTAAAACTTTTTTTCTTTCTGATTCAATCTCTTTATCATATTTATCTTTAAGATTGTTTAATTCTCTTTCTTTTTGTTCTATTATTTGTTTTGTTATCATTTTATATACTTATTATAATAATACATTCTTTATAAACCTTTCGGTTTTATTAAATCCCCCTTTAATTATTATTTTTTGATTCATTTTAATGTCCGAATTGACTATTTGTCTTGTATTTACTTTTTTTATCCCAACAATATAAACTTCTTTTATACCCATTTTCACAAACAGAACAATACCCCTCATTTGAAATATAGGCTTTAATTGGTAAATCTAAAAATTCTTCTGTAGGCAAAACATTATAATAAGTTTGTTGAGATTCTTTATCTGGGTCGTTGTATTGATAAACTTCCCTTATTATAAAATAGTTCTTTCCAATTATTTTTAAAACCTGAAAGTATTCTATATTTGTTTGGTCATATCCCCAAGAAGTATATAAAAAATCCCCTTCTTTAATTGTTTTTTCTCCTTTTTTAATTTCTTTAAATTTTGATTTTTCAAAACTCTTTAAATAAACCTTATATTTCTTTATTACATCTTCACAATGATTATATAAATCCCTTTTTTCTAAATCTTCCTTGATTCTAATCAGAATATTTAAAATATCTTCTTTCTTATATTCATAAACTTTTAATTTCTTATCTTTAATAGATAAAAATAAACCTTTTTCATAATTAAAACTTAAATAAATTAAAGGGTCTTCTTTACTAAATAAAACATCATATTCTTTAAAACTTTCAAAACCTTTTGTATGATTAATTACCTGATGCAAATCTGAAATATAACCACTTTTAAAAGTCTCTTCTATGTTTTCATTAATTAATATATTCATTTTTTAATTCCTCTTTAAATAATTCTTCAAAACTAAATAAAGGATAATTTAATTTATTAAGTAAACTCTGAATATGGCTTTTTCTTATTACTTCTGGGTTTTCTATATAATTAAAGAAAATACCGATTGCTCTTGAAGTTCTAAGCCATCCTAACGAACGATTTTTATTTATTTGATTAATTACTTGGTTGTTTTTCATTTTGAGTATTAAGGGGTATTAGTAAATACCCCTGAAATTTAATTTTAGAGTGTTTTGTTTTCATTTTTAATCAATTCCTTTATTTTAGTTTTATCGTATCTTCTTATTTCTTCATTACATTCAGGACAATAATAATAAATACATTTATGATTATAAAAATTTATTTCTTTATCTTTATGTTTGCATTTATTTTGGTTTTTTCCTTTCATTTTATCTACTTATTATAATAATACATTCTTTATAAATGTATCGTTTTGAGGTTTTTTAAGATAACCTTCATTTCTAATGGAAAAAGAGGATTTATCGTCGATTGATATTTCTATTTATTTATTCAAATCGACACCTATATTTCCTATAAAGAAATTTTATAAAAGGATTGAAAATAAAGATTTTAAGGGAATTAAGGTATTAATCAAATAAGGAATAAAAACCCCTTAGAATAGGGTTTCCGTTGAAATTTAAAAGGGAGATTTAATAGGGATTAATGAAAAATAAAGGATTTTATAGGTCTTTTCTTTCAGGGAAGAAATTTTAATATTCATTAATCAATTCTTTTAAACAATCTAAATGATTAATAATTTCTTTTTTATTTAGAGAATCAATATTTTTTATTAAAGAATCAGTTTTATTAATTATTAAAACTTTAATATCTATTAGATTTAAATCTAATTCTTGATTTTTAGGCATAAAATACAAACAAACTAATCTATTTAAATATATTGAATTGATAGAATTACCTTAATAAACAATAAAACCCTTTTTCCCCCTTTTCCTCTTTTCCCCCTTTTTTCTCTCCTTTCTCTTTTTCCCCCTTTTTTTCTTTCCCTTTTGTGATGATGATATCATCATCATCAGCG
>Ga0307928_10001629_pt1 | contig 17094 bp, 29 predicted proteins | sample AceLakmetagen232_FD_201815 | JGI IMG/M metagenome (GOLD analysis project Ga0307928, IMG submission 201815) | Saline water microbial communities from Ace Lake, Antarctica - #232 | ecosystem: Environmental > Aquatic > Non-marine Saline and Alkaline > Saline | place: Antarctica: Ace Lake... | reverse complement strand
GGTGCTTCCTGCCACACTCCCACAGAAAATGGAGCTACACCACCGAAGTCCACCGAGAGCACTACGGGTGTCTGCATCAATGACACGCTACACAAATTACGCTTCTCATCCCACTCCTGTTCGTATACTGTATCACCTAACCCCACCTTGATACCCAACCAATCTCGTGACAACATGGACATGGATAGTGTTTCAAGCTTCTTGATGAATGCCCCTACAGAATAATACCCATCCGCCTCTTTCATTTGTTTGCCAGGGCAAATTCCAGATAATGGGCATGTGGAGCAATTATAATCCCTACATGATGCCAGGCATTCCCAGATGCAGTATTTATAAATAGCATGACCATGTTCTTTCGCATTAGCCAGAGCCTTATCCATCTGCCCCATAATATTATGGTTGGTGGAAAACATACCCAATGAATCCTTGTAACCAAAATTCTCCATTGGTTGTGATAGTGCAGCTTGGTATACTTCCTCATCCATCCCATCCACTTCATCAAGCTTTAACGATTGCGGATGCGGCCCACGTACTGCCGTCATACTGGCTGTGAGGATGGATACTTGAGACTTATTAAGGAACTCGGCTCTGGTTTTCATAATATCACGGACAAGACGAGAATTAAGTGGATCGGTTTCATCCCTAAATCTTTTCATAGCCTCATATGATAACGCAGATTGATCCTTACTACCGCCCAGCAATCTCGTCTCATAGTGACTCCTACTACAACTCTTCACCCATGAATCCAATCCACCATAGAGGAACGTCTTACTACCCGATCTACATGCCCATATAACATAATAGGTTACTGCTTCCCTAAGCACATCAGACACGGCTCTAAATTGAGGTGTGTGCTCAGGATTTCCGCACAGTACTTTCGTCCCCACTACTGCTACTTGTAGGGCTGCCAGGAACTCCTTCACATCCAGGTCCGTCTTCATCCCCTCGTTCAGATACTTGTTCAAAATCTGCATCCTGAACTCTTCCCTCAGGCTGCTTATTTCCTCCGACGTCATTTCCATTTGTAAGTTTCTCCATTATAGCGATTCGTTCTTCTTGGGACATGTTTTCCAGATTTACATTAAATTCTTTAATATTTGTAACCTTTTTTACCGCCTTATCTTCGGGCATATGAGTAGCTACAAACCTATGATAAGTTTCAAGGAATTGGCGGTATGCATTAACAAGTTTTGTTAAGTCTTCCGCAGTCTTAATCTTAAATGTAGGCGAAGGCCTTCCAGTATGAATATCTTGTATAAATGCGCTGTCAATCAATGCTTCCACCTTCTCCATAGCATCCAAAGTCTTTTGAGCAATAGGATCATCTACTTTCAATATAGCCCCCGCTTCCTTTCTCTTAGCAGAAGTTAGACCATACGCCTTGATACGCTTTTCCCATTCAAATATCTTTGCCCACTTACCCACAGAGGTTGCGGTAGATGAGACCTGTCTTGCTGTTTCTCTATATGAACGCCTATGCCCTAAGTCACGATAGACTTCATAAGCATGGAGATGTCGTTTACGTTCTATCATTTCCCGCCCCGCTTGAACCAATCCTCTATTGCCTGCATCCACCTTGAACGGCATAATCCACAAACACGGAGTGTAAAGAGCCCCTTACTATTAAATCCCGGCATCCCTTCTACTTCCCTCTCAGTAAATGGCACATCGAGTTCGCTCATTTCGTATCCACACCCCATCCAGAGAGTACGTCTATCATGACCCATTTCTCCACAACAATCGCACCGTTCACCAAACTCACCATATACATCTATATATCTCACCCAATCACCATCAGGATTTTCTATCATTACAATTTCATTTTCCGCTACAGCACCTTTGTTAACCTCGTACCTTTTCATTACTTATCCTCCTTATAGTATTCTCCACTATCCAATTCGTCAGTTACCCATTCGGGATGTGGCGATGTCATCCACCATTCAATATCAGCAAGGGGGTCTCCCAGGCTGCCGAATGCGAAATCCCAATCACGAGAGTTCATGTTCAACCCGTTTCTCTGCTATTTCACAGTATTCAGAATTATTATCTATTCCAATAAACTGGAACCCTTCACGTTCAGCAGCAACAAGAGTGCTGCCACTGCCTGTATATAAATCAAGTACAATGCCCTTCGGTGGCGTAATGAGTCGGCAGAGATACCGCATAAGAGCAATGGGTTTGACAGTTGGATGGAAATTCTGCTTCGGATTATTTGTTCGGTTTCTCGGATTATCTCCACCCAATCCATCATCCTTTACACGATCAGCATGTCTTGTTTCCTCCATCCCCTCAAGCCCTGCGTTGCGTTCTGATTTCGATGCCTTTGGACAATAAAAAAAGCGAGCGGCAGAACCTGAATCACCAAAGCCAGGATCACCTTTTTGATATAGTCCTGCGGGAGCAAGGTTGATACTGCTTATATTCTTTTTCCCAATTCTCCCGCCAGATGACTTTCCAGTATCCGGAAACAATCCCACCACTTCATTCGAGCCATCGTGAATAAGATTAGCAGGGAAACGACCGGAAGGATTTGACGGTTTATTTATTGATGCTGTCCCCCATCCATTAGATTGTTTATCATATTCGGTGCTATCTCTGCCAATAAAGTCTAATGTCCCTACTCTACACCCATCCACATTAATGCCTCCTGTACCCCATTTAAGAACGTTTGCAGCGACTGTTTTCTCTGATAGCGGTTTGCGAGCGAGCGTCCAGAGTTCCATTGCTGGCTTTAGGGCTGTGCCCCAGCCTTCGTAAGGTGAGTTGCCTTTAGTTTCATATCCAACTTCTTCTTTAGGTTTTCTCCCAGCATATTCAATATTCCCCTGTATCTGATCGATCTTTTTACCAATATTCAAACTTTTGGGAAATCCTGAGCCATATACCCAAGCAATCAAATCCCTTATTTCAAATCCTGCATCTTCGATATTAACCACCATCCGATGCTGTGTCCGAGTACCACAGGCTATCAGAGCATGACCACCCGGCTTCAATACTCGTAAACACTCTTCCCACACTTTGACTGATGGTATCTCATAATCCCATTTCTTACCCATGAATTTTATACCATAGGGTGGGTCAGTAACAATAGCATCTACTGAGTTATCATCCATCACTCCCATCCAGTCCATGTTATCGCCACAGTATATCTCATTTACATCTAACATAGTTCATACGCCTCCAATTCCTTCCAATTCTTCCCCGTTTCACAATCCACTTTAACAGGCACACTCAACTCCACTGCATTCACCATCTCCTTATGAAACTGCGGAGCTATCATCGGCAACCATTCATCCTCTACTTCAAATATAAGTTCATCGTGTACTTGAAGCAAGGGGCGACATACGACACCATAGTCTATTTGCCATTGGTGTACTATAGGCTGTAGCCGCCTCATTGCTTCTTTCAATATACCACCCGCACCCGACTGTATAGGAGCATTAACCGCTTGCCTTAATCCTGCTTCCTTTATCCATTTAAGTGAGGACTGTAGCTCTGGTATCCAACGTATACGTCCAAACATGTCCCGTACCATACCAGTACGCCGTGCTTCAGCTTTTACGTCCTCCACCCAATCAAAGAAACTGGGGTACGTATGCCGCCAACTATCCAGAAATCCCTGACAATCACGCTCGGTGAACTGTGTTAGTCCCTCGTGCTGGAACTGCTGCCATAACCCTTTCGCACCTATCAGATATATAGTGCCGAAGTTGACTGTCTTGGCTGGACGCCTATGCTTCTTGTCATCTATCTTCTCAGGTGGCAACCCGAACATGTGACACGCCGTGGTCATGTGCATATCCCCATCGTTACGGAAGATGTCGAGCATAGTTGGGTCTTGGGACTCATGGGCTGCCACACGGAGTTCTATCTGGCTATAGTCGAGGGCGAGGAGACTGCAATCAACCATCTAATTCCCCCAATGTAACCTCATCAATAGCAAAACTACCTACACATAATTCCTTTACCGCAACAGGCAATAAATAGTTCTTGCTTTGCAAGTATGCCACGAAGCTGTAAGCCTCGAATGAACATCTCTTTGCTTCTTCTGGATGTAATCCAATATACTCATCAACAAGAGAATCCACAGAAAAATCACATATGGCTCTACCGAGATAGTGCACACCAAAGTCACTATATTCCCCTGATTCGACTAATACCAATTCGCCCTTCCTAATTAACTTTGCCATCATTCACTCCTCTCACTCACAAACGCTTGCCGTATCCGTCTCCCCAATTCCGTCCTCACGGGTATATTTTGTAAATTTGGCTTACTACTCGCTAACCTCCCTGTCTCTGTCCTCGTCATAGAGAATTGTGTATGTACCCTGCCATCCTCCCCTACAACCTTCACAAGCCCGTCCACATATGTACTTTGTAACTTTGTGTACGCCCTGTAATCCTGTATCTTATTCACAATCACATGCTCCCTGTACTGGTCGAGTACACTGGCATCCGTACTCGTCTCCATATCCGTGTATATCCCCTCGTCCTGCAACAACTCCACCACTTGCTGACTACTACGGGGATTGACATAATGCCCCGCCAGATAATTGATGTCTATCTGTGTGCTCGCTGTTAGCTCATCCAGGTCACGCTTCAACTCCTCAAGCACGGGTATATCCAATAACACCCCGTTATCCTCCATCTCCATCACCATCGGGATACACTCCATATCACGTTCTAACGACCCTTGTAGCCCCAATCTCTCAATCTCGGCATGTAGGTATGGATAGATGGCGAACGTGGCTTCAGCGTCAAGTTTGGCGTATTCCTCTGCAATCTGTGGGTCAACCTCATCCAAGTATGCACGTTCCATCTTGCCCAGTTCCACTTCCACTTGACCACGCCCACCTGCCTCATCCATAGCCAGCCACTTCTTACGGAGATTTATGGAGGGATCAAGACTATGGTTCTTGAGTAGCCGCTCCACCTTGCCTCGGATATTCTTGGGGAAGGAGAATTTGACATCGCCGTTCTTATCTGTTCGCATGGTTGGTTCTGGGTCAGGCCACTCCATTCGTGATATTCTCTGTAAATAATACTTGGCTTTCTCTTGTGTTGCTGCCGCCGTCACCTCATCAAACGTCCTCATCTCAATACCAGCAATGCGATAAGCCAACACCTTCAGACTGAGAGCGGGTAGCCCAAGTAGATAGGCCATCTGCATAGTACATTCAGAGCAGGCTGGGTAGATGCCACACTGGTTGAGAACTCGGAGATCGAACTTGGCATTGTGGAGAACAGTGAGGGTGTCCACATCCTCAAGCAAGTCACCTATGTAGTCCAAATTCCCCCCTTCACCTCGGAACACCATGCCAGTATACGCCATCTGCCCTTTAGGATATTCATCACAAGCCCACTGCACACTCCACGGCTTATCCCGCACTGTCTCTGTATCAACGCCTACTATCCTCATAATGCAAACCATTCCCCTAAAAGGTTTAAGCTATCCCTAATATCCATGCCGTCTATCTCGTTGCCGAGCACATCCCAGCCTTCGATTTCTTGGCGAGCAAATAGTTCTATACGGGGTAAGTCACCGAACAATTCAACTATCCGTCCTCTTATTTCCCCGGGCTTTTTGGAATGTTCCATCACCCTCGCATCGCAAATCTGGTGCACGGAGTGTGATTTTACTACCCTCTGCATACTACCTTTTGTACCAAGAAGGCAAAGTTCCGAATTTGCTCTCGTGTAGTTACCACATCCCCAAAAATACGAATCTGCCTTCTTATTCCGTTTCACCCACGTGAAGCCACAGGTAGCATAATTAAATCCCCATGCCCGCATTACATCTAAACCCTGTGGTAGGTTCGGGAAAGTAACCCATAAGAATAAAGCAGAATTAGCTGCGCACATTGCCGGTACGGGTAATTGTTTTATCTGTTCAATACCTAATACCCCATAATGCCTCGCCGGGCATTTAAGCCCCGAGCCATTGTTCCAACCAAGTCCATTCCACGGGGGGGGTCAGCATATATTATTTGGTATTTCTCGTCTGGGAAATTCATCTTGCCCTCCACATTACACTATCATTTCCCCTAACCATCTCCCCAAACCTAGCGAAATCACCCATGATATGCTTCATCATGTTGGTGTTGTGCAGTCCGTATGCGGGGTGGTAGAGGGGCATAACCAAGTAGTTAAGAAACGTATAACCAAAGCCGTGCACCTTCTCCATCTTCGTATCTGCATGGAGCATCCACCGAGTAGACAACCGACCGATGAGTCCAATGAAACGTGGTTTTACATCCAGCAATTCAGCCAGAAGTAGCTGACTACAGGCAGTAATCTCCCTCTCCGTAGGGTCTCTGTCCTTCTCATTCGTCCTACAGTTATGAGCTACCCCTGCGTGTGTAATAAAATTATGATACTTTTCTACCTCTATATCATAAACCCAGTTAGGTTTATTACATACTGATACAACAACTACTTCAGAATAGAAAGGGGTGACATCGGCAGTTCTGACAATCTTTACACCATTTCTATGCTCTGGTAATATCTTATACTCCATACATGCAGGTACGTAAGGAGCAATCAATTTAGATAACTGTACCGAACCCGCTTTCCCAAAATATATACGCGGGTACTTGCGGGATGTAATGGCGTAGCAGTCTACTCCCAGTAGATTAATTTTGCTAACTAACCTTGATATACTCTCCGTATCGAAAGCACAAGTAGCAAGTTCCGCTTGTGGGGAACGCGTTGGCTGAAATCTCATATAACCATCATCCATAAAGAGTATAGCAAGCGATTCCAACGCAAAATAATCTAACAATGCATACGTAATCTCCTTCTTGCCATCCGGGTACACATCGGTGTAGAACTTACGAAACCACACTCTAAAATCTGAATTACGTGACCGAACAGTAAGATGTGGCATCCCACGCACGGATATCTCACGTATTTTTACATCCCCACCGCCAACTAACACACGTTTATATTCTAAATAATCCAACTGATTAATAGAGTGTGTTGTAGTAACCGCACTACTTCCCTTATCTAAATGGCTATCACCTAATAACATCCCAGCAAATACGCCCATAGTGCGATTATCCGGGCGATAGAAACCTGTATGGACCCTATCAAAGGGTTTTAATTCATCCACACGTTTCCACCCAAAAGTTGTTAATAGCAGGTGATCTTCCGTAAATGTGGCTCCAACTAACCCGCGTGGGTTATGCTTACCAAGAGCAGGACTTACACGGTATAACTTACGCCTGTCCAACGCCGTTCTCGTGACATTGCATACCCTTCCAATACGTATACTACCTGTAGCATCAACGCACTCCACAGAGAAATTAGAAAACCTGTGTCTATACATATAATTTATGCGTAGCCATCCCCTTGTGGTTTTAATAGCACTTGCGCCATCCAAACACTTCACCAGATTAGTGATAAAAATATTCTTCCGGTCAATCTTGGCGCACTTAGCAAGATACAAATGGGTGAGTTCACTCCCAGACTTACCCACAAACACCTTCCCCTTCTTATCCTCGGTCTTGCCTGGTGCCTCGCCAATAAGCATAATCGAGCACGGTATTGGTCCCTCACCATCCACACGGTTGATACGTGACATGGGGCAACCAAGCACATCATGTTCTTTACAAAGTCTCATAAGATATCCCCCCTAAATACTTTCTCAAACTCAAGGTCTTCAAAAATTATACGGTCTTGAAGAATGCGAAAACGGATAGGCATCGGATACTCCTTATCAACTAATTGACCTAACATAGTAACAATATCAACTTTCTCAAAACCAGCGCCGACCATATCCGTAAACGTCGTAACAGCGACTAATACCTTTTTCCCAGTAACAATTCTTATCTCAAAATTGGTGTGTGTTGGAAACATCATTCCCCCCGCTCCACTATGCAAAATTTCTCTTCCACGTCCCGATCCGCCACCACAATCTCATGCTTATACCTATCCCAATACTTCTCTCCTTTCTTTGGGTAGTCAAACTTCACTATCATCATACCATCCACTGTGTCCTTGTATTGCTTGTCATGCGCCATTACACCCATCTCCTTTCTCGATTTTATTGTGCGTTTAACAAGACTACCACTCTTTATCTGCTGGCGACCTATATTATTGTGATGTTTACGTGTACGGGGCATAGTTCATTCCCCTTTCAATTGTTTAATTATACCATCCGCCAACACCTTGCCAATTCCCTCAATGCCCTTCAGTTCCTTTTCCGTAGCTCCTACCAAGTCCGCCACTGAACCAAAATGTTGATCGATTGCCTTCGCCTTTTCCCATCCAATGCCATCAAGCTGACTTGCCACGCGCCTCACCACTGTCTGCTTGCTCAACTCCACCACTGTCCCCGTATTGGGCTGTAAATGCCCCTTGTGCTCCTCATACTCCTTCGTCCACCAATGATACAACGCCCTTATATACTGCGCTGTATCTGACTTTGTAGGAGTGTGATAACAATGCAGCCCACACACTACCTGTATAGTATTCATAAATGCCCATATATCCCGCGCCATAAAGCGTCTCTTGCCAGCCGTGTACTCCTGCCAACCACCATATCTGTACACTTCAAGCACCCCATTCTCAGGACTGGCTCGGAATGCTCCCTCGATAACCAAGTACAGATAATGGTATGAGTTGAGCATGCCAATAAGTTGCCGTCCACTGAACCGCCCACTACACATACAGTTAACAAAATCCCCGATGGTCTTCCGCTCTACACCTACCACAATATCTCCATCGTTGTAATGCCCTGTAAACATGAAATCGGCATAGTCTAAATAAGTAAGCTCAGCAGTACCTTTTGGGAATAGGGGCAGGAGTTCCTTGCTACCAGTACGGGCGTCAACGTATATCATTAATCCCCCTATCTCTGTGTCATCTTGTTAAATACTTCAGTCCGAATTTCCTGCTTTTTATGAAATTCCCTCCAGAACCACCTACGTTCCGGTCTGCCCCATCCCACACGCCTCAAGTTCCAATCAAGTTCATCCAATACACGTATGGAACGATTGACTTTGCGTTTCCACCACCAAGTGCGGAATTTCTTAAATGGATTCCTCATCATTCCCAATCCCCAGGGCTCGTGCCTTCAATAATGTTCGCCGCTATCCACGGGAAATTTGCCATCTCCCCTTCAAACACCTCACCATTCATCTGCATATTCTGCCGACAATTGATCACTTCAATAGTTGGTATTTGTTCCCCATCACCATCCCTGACCAATTTCGTCCGTAAATTCACCTGCACAATACTGGCCACCTCCGTAAAACCGGCTGCATCAAACTTCCCATTCCACACTGAGTCATCCGAGTGCGGGTTCTTCTTGATGTATTGTTTCTTATATCGTGCAGCCATAATGAGGTTGGTGTCAGATGTAAATGCCATGTCGATAAGACCCCGCAGTTCTGCATTCACTGGGCCATAATGGTGCGACTTAATTTGCGTAAGTTTCCCAAAGTGAGCCAATCGTATCATCTCCCACACCTCGGTATCTGTATCCCAAACAATAGTACGTATGATAGGGTCTTTCAGAAGCATTTTGTAGTCGGTCACGAACGCATCCCACCGCGCTTGATGATCTTCTGGCGTTTTTGCTGGCATGTCACGATACCCTTTGACAAAAATATCCTTCAGGTCTGCAAATTTCTCAACAACACCCTCAGTGCCCCGATCCATAGCTTGCATACCAATAGAGCCGGGTGCAGTTAAGGCGAAGTGCGTCTTGCCTTCCTTCTCAAGGCCGCCTACTCTAACTATCAGGCGTAGTTTCTTAATATCAGATGTTGCTCTTTCAAATCCTTTAGGCATCAACTCCTCCTTGGTCAATGTACATTGTGTCACCATTACAGCACTTGCCTCGCCCACATTCTTCATCATCAAGATACAGGCAGAACCAGTTATTACTATCGAGGACAATTCTTAGCTTAGACGCCTTATGTTCTTCAATAACCCCGCCATTAAAGTTATTCACCAACTCGACTTTATAGGGGGCATCAAGGTCTATGATAATAGTTTTCTCACTACTACCAAGTGACTTAGCTTCTCTGCCAACCTTTTCCTTATCCTCTTTCTTCTCTTCGAATAAGTGAAAAACCAACGCCCTGCCAGCCATCTGGAACGTACCAACGTGGCTGTAGTTATCTATATCATCCGATTGGATAGAATGCCCCGTCCCATAAAGTCTAAATATCCTATCCACAGGTGCGCTATTTGGGTTAACAAGTGCCCATATACACGGGACATCGTGCTGCATCTGCACATCAAGTACCCGCGCGCCTTCTGGCATGGCTATTGAGGCTCTATGCCCCTTTGCCATTGTATAAGTCAGAGAATCTGAAATATCAAATATATACTTGAATATCCGTAAAATCTCCATCAGCCCCTCACTTTCTTATCACGTTCAGCTACCATAGCATCGAACTCAGACTGCCCATAGTCGCCCTTGATTGCCACCGCCATCATAAGGCGGGTGAAGGCATGGGCGAGATGATCCTCTGACCTATCACCCTCATGGTAAGCTTGGATGTGTAGGGAAGCACAATTCATGTGGTATATCCATGGCTCGTCCTCCCAACTACCATGCGCATGGTTCACTTCTCCCTCTTCCATCACTTGCTCTATCACATCCACCACCTGATACGGCCACAATTCCTCGCTCGTACCCACATTCAGTTTAATTGTCTTCTGCATTCCCATTACACTGTCCTTCCTGAAACGGTTGCTGTTTCGGTTATGCGAAATCCCGGCATAGACTTGAGACCACCTGCCTTGGCATACCGCTTCGCCACTCCCAAATCCACAGTCAGTAGCGTATCTGGTAACTTCCCATCAAACACCGCTGTGATTACCACACCTTTATCCACCAATTCCACCTTGACATCCTTCCTCATGGTAGCCGACCCTGCTTCTGACCTCACAGTCTTGTCCACCTCCATTACAGGCACGATAGGCGCAGTAACGACCTCTGAGTCCAACAATACCTCTGCCGTCTCCATATCACCCTCTTTGATAGCTTCTTCGGCTTGCTTGGCAAGAACTTCCTCCTGCCTCTTACGTTCAGCATCGGCTTCCAACTGTGCTTCCCTCTCAAGCTCACGCCGAATCCTCTCCTGTTCCATGTAATCCCGGCTGATTTCACCATCCACAACGTGCCGAGCCTTTTTAAAAGGATCAGTCAGCTTATGCAACCGTGCTAACAAGTCCTTGTGGAGTGCGTGTGCTTTCTCTATGTCGGGTCTGAATTCCACCTCTATAGCCTTGATTGCTTTACGGGCATTGTTGGTGAATTCTACTGCCAACTCCCTCGTGATGCTATCCACAATGCAGATGGATTCTGCGTGGGTGAGTAAGTCAGTGCCCTGCTCTTCATACTTCTGGATTGCTTTTGTTTCCATAGTTAATTCTCCTTCACGATTTTTAAATGCTTCTCCGTATTCTCTCAAGTTTATCAATGATAGAAGACAAGAGACCAAGTACATATCCCCCAACTGTAACTACCGCAATGATAAGGCCACCCAATACCCAGAAAATCTCCCTCAACACTACAACGACCTCATTTTCCATTGCCTGCCCCCAAACTAATAAGCTCCGCAACTCTATTCCTAAAATAGCGTAAGGCTACTATATTAGATATTTGTAAGCGAGACTCAATTTCATAGCACGTATTGCATAATCCAGAGGGATTGCGTAAACCGCTTGGCAAAAAAGGGAGATCGTTACCACATATTTTACATAGTTCTTCCATCCCGCGCCTCCATAACCTTTTTATGATTTAATATCGCCTGCCAGTTCTCATCAATCTCATCCTGCGTGAACACGAGCTCCCAAGGAGCATACGCATTGGCAGGGTCGCGCATAATCGCCACATGATGCAACACTCGGAACACGCACTTCCTCACCCCCAGCATCTTACAATACCCTTTCACCTGCATGAGCCACTTCCAGTTGTTGGCGGGCGTGGACTCGGCTGAGAGGGCAGTGCATTTATACTCCTCAATGAGTAATATGCTACCCCTCTTCTTGATATCTCCGCGGCATAAAATCCCATCTGGACTCCCAATAATCCCATCCAACTCCACCTCACCAGGGCGGGTTGTTGCCTTCTCCCCGAAAGCCATACTCAACGCCACCTCCCACAGATACCCCTTCTCGAATTGAAGCATCGTGGCCTCATCCACTTCCCTCTCGGTAGTCTTGAGTAACTCCCGATCCATATCATGAATCACGTCACTTAGATGTAGCCCCGGACTCCTGCTCTCCGTCTGCTCCGTCGTCCACGGGAACTCCTCCTGTAACTTCCGTATCCTCATCCTGTTCCTTTCTAAATGGAAAATCCTTCACATCCCTCACTTGCACCCACTCACCAATAACCTCCATTCTGAGTTCATTAGTATATGCCTTGATAAACTGGGCAAGGAATCGTTTACGTTCCCTAATATCCAAATCCTTCTTGATAAGATGAGCTATGGCCGCGTCGAAAAGCTCTATCGGCTTGGTCATAATCTCTTTATCTACGTATACAATGTATGTAGTTTTTCTACTCATTCATTCCTCCATCTTCCCTCATAATCCCAAAAAGTCATGTTAAGCGCTTTTAATGCTTCACGATTAACCTCAAAAGTACCATTTTCCCTCATAGTCCCCACCACTTTCTCAATTATCCCATCAGAGCAGCATAAAGTAAGCGAGTAATCACCAATGGTTGGAGATGGCTTTATCCTCCACCGACGTGTGCGTAGAGAATCATTTTGCGAGTCTTCAATTAGATGCCTCATCCATTCCTCCATTCTTTTTTAAAAGGAACAGAAGAGCCGCTAAAAGGGTGGACCAGAGAAGAGATAACTGAGACCTTACCCCTTATGGGAACCACGCCTATGCTTCTCAGAGCGGGCTCTATTCTCCTCTCCTTCTCCCTAATGCGATTTCTCATTCTGTTCCTCCGTTTCTTATTTAAATACCTACCCCATCTTCAACACGCCGTCTTCGAGTGTCCACTCATCCCTCCCTTTGAGGAATGTGTCATCTGAAGCCAGATTGAGCGCAGCTTTCTTATCAGGTAGGGCAAGAATAGCCTCATGCTTGAATAATACAGAGAGTAACTCTTTCTTCGATACAGAGCCATCGTTATCGATCACAACACCCTGTATGATTTCGGTCATGGTATCAGCAAGACCCTCATCGACTTTCGCTGATGCCTTACCCTTGCCACTAACCTTGGATTTACCCGTATCCCACGGCAATTGATTGACCTTGGTACAAAGTAAAACCGTTTTCTCTCGTTCATTATCTTTCTTCTGTATACCACTCATGTCAATAGCGTGTCTGAGGAAATGCCCGGTGGTGCCAAGAACGGCCGATACATCGCGTGGTTCTATCCGTGACTTAGGAAATCCGGCTTGGACAAACGAGTCCAGGAATCTGACGGCATTACATGTCTTGGTGAGTTTGCCTTTTGATCCAAGCTTATTAAGGCCGAAACCCGTATCATCCGGAATAAATTCCACCGGAGCGCCCCAACCACCGATTGAAAGTAATTCTTGATCCTCTCCACCTTCCGCCGTCTCTATAACCGCGCGCAGAAGCGTAACAGGGGCAGGTATCTTACCATCATAATCCCATTGTACAAATGCAAGAAACGTGATTGTCCCGTCAAAGTCATCGAGTAATCCTCCACCCTCTGCACACAAATCGGGTCTTATGTCTACATTTCCCATAATACTACTACTCCTTATTAAGTGATTGTTTGAAATTAGGTCTGAGATGTTCCCAGACTATACCCTCTTGCTCTAACACCCTCCTTTCCCTTTTAATGAGATCGCTGAGAGCAACAACGATCAAATTTGTCATACTGGGGTACTTTGCTCCATTACCCCCTTTTGTAAGATAAATTATGCGTTCCATATCCTCAACCAACTCAGGAGTGAAGCGGAATGTCTTCATCATACATGCTACATTTGTTCTTTTTGGTCCAGCCATATTAGTTACTCCCATCCAATTTGAAACCCTCGCCTCGCGCGCGCTGCGCGTGTTTTATAATCTACATAAGTTTAATTCATTTTTAACTAACAAAGAGAAGAAATAGTTGTCATTAAGTCACAGCCTTTACTGGTGGGGGCTGGAGCGTGACATTTGGTTGTCACTGGGTTGTCATTCTGATCTGCATTGTGTCATACTCCCTTAGCCTTTTTCCCTTATACATAGTATAAGGAAAAACCACACTCACTCTTTAAACAACACTGGAAACAAATTAACCCGCTCATCTATCCCTATTCCTCCCCAATATCTATTATTCCTATCCCTATCCTCTTTAATTCCGCTATCACGAAGCCGGTGTCCGAACCCTATTTTGGTTTTTGGTTTCTCATCAAGTTCATGGCAATACACTCTATATGCTTTGTACAATGCCGCCTTTGGTACTACGAGTTGTGAATGGAATTGACAGCACTCTGTAAGGAACTGCCCTATGATGTCTTGATCAGCCTTATAGGCATTTGTGGCTTCATATACTTGCTTGGATGGTTTTAATCCGCTCTCCCGCCATCTCCTCACACCTTCCAATGCCCAATTCAATATTCCACTACGTTCCCCCATATCGCTGAATAGCGTAAGTTTTAAGTTGGGATCCCGCTTGCTCTCCGGTATAACAACATTGAAGGGAATTTTGCGTATACGTCTCCATATGGCGGCATCATTACCTTTTATTGTGGGTTCGTGGTTGGTGGATAACCATAATTTCCATGAAGGTGTGAATTCGATTTGAGATTTGTATTTCGGATTGACACTTATCCTGTCCATGCCCGTCATCTGCTTTACCAGGGTTTCATCAAGTTGGCGAGTTTCGCCCGTTTCCGCCGCCGCCACAAACCGCTTGCCAATCAGCACGTACAATGCGTTACTTGGTCCGGCATCCCCGTGTTGCATGAGGATTGTGGATGATGCCTGCGCTGCATACTCCCCTAACATATTAAGCAAAGTGCTCACGAATGTTGTTTTACCATTTTGACCCCGCCCATATAAAATGAACATAACATCTTCTGTGGTGTGCCCAGTCAAACTATACCCAACTGCTCTTTGCAGGAAGTCCCGTGTATCCGCGTCAGGAACTACATACTTTAAGAACTTATCCCATTTTTTACTCTGCGCCCCTAACTTAAACACAACAGGTGCAATCTTGGTTATGTTGTGGTTGCGGTCGAACGGATAGAGAACCCCCTCATCGAGACCTATTGTGCCATTCGCCACATTCAACAAGTAAGGATTATAATCGAATGACTCAAGGGGGATGAGAACCTCCGGGCTACTTTGAGCCAGTAACACCATTGCTTGTATACTACGGAGGCTCTCACTTGATTTGGCATGCTTAACGAGGTCTCTGTTGCGGGAGTCTGCGGAGTTGTATTTTTGTGCTTCTTTCATGTACCCTTTGGCAATACCCTTTGCCATTTGAATAATGGATTTGTTAATGTCTTCTTCCCAATACTTGCCAGTCCACACATACCATTCTTTGGCTCGTGGGCAGTAGCGGAGATTGGAGCCAAATTGTTCGATTAGGGCTTCGGCGTTGCCTGTGTCGGTAAATCTATCCATGTGTATTTTCTCCATCAGGGTAAACGAGGTTTATAGTGAGCGTCTCACTGTTTCCCATTTAAACGAATTTCGCTAAGACCATCCTTGAGACCATCCAACCTAACTTAAATAATTCCTTTGTATCTTCTTCAGTAATTCCTGCTTCAACAAGTTCTTCGGCTCCGCATGAATAAATAATACCATGGTCTGCATCAGAAATCCCTGCCAGTAGTAAATATTTTCTTATAATTAATAATCCTAAAACAGCCTTGTCATCGGTAACTACTTTTCTTGGAACATGATTATCTTCTGATAATTTATACAATTCTTCAAATCTTTCTAATTTCATACTGATTCCCCCCTTCGATAACCTAAATATCTGAATGGCTATAAATAAGTTTATAATAATGCGTGAATATATGACCGCAATCTCTGCATTGCATTACCATCTTATAATATTTACATGTAATAAATTCCCCATCGTAAACTTCGGTAAAGTCTGAATTGCATTCTGGGCAAGTATTGCGATCTTCCATACCCTTAATTACTACTTTTGTGTTTATCTCAATATCAATATTCGTTTTCTTTTTTGCCATTATACTTTCCTCCCTTCGATAACTTCTAACCAAGCATTCGGGTATTCTTTGAGCGGTTTGCCTTTGTAAGAATATCCACCCTCTTCTAAACAAATTCCTCTACTTTTATATGCCAATTTGAGTAAGGAGCTATGGTTATACGGATAACAAACATACCCATCACCCTTACGGACAGGTTTTGCATGGAGTGAGTTCCAATGGTCTTCAAGCCAGAGTAGACAATTGTATCCCCATTCAGATTCAGAGAAATTTCCCATAATCATTGCTTCATAATCCGTTATATCCTGCACCCTTTTAACCGTTGTCTTGAGCTTAACCCTATCACGTATAGCTTTGTTGGGCATGGTTAATGGTGAATTCCATGGCAACGGATTCGGGTTTTCTTTAGTAAAATGATACATATCATCATCACCTATAGGGAAACTTAGCTTTCTTAATCTGGCACAAACACTTATCCATATATCTTCATATTTATCATACCCATCCTCACTGTAGTCTATCCATTTGTATCCTCCACTTTTAAATTCAATACATGCTTCACCATCCACTGTCCACCCACTCCATTTCCATGGCTCTTTCACATCATATTCGCCAGAAGGATAACGGAGGTTTATACATTCATAATAATCTTGTGTCCCGAACCATACATATCCTTCACATACTTTAACAGGGGGCGGTTCCCCGACTAAGTTTAAATCATCCTGTGGTTGCTCTTTCAACAATCGTAGAAACGTAAATCCATCCTGCCGTGTAAGGAGTCTGGCTTCCTCTGCTGTCGGATAGAATATGTTAGTCATTATCTCCAGCCTCACTTCCCTTACATCCCATAATCTTGTCTGCTACCCAGAACATAATCCTGTCCGGCAACTCCCGAATCCAATCACGATTCCATAATATAAGTATTAAACTGGTAAACCCCACTACAATCAACAGCAGCGTACCCATT
>Ga0307928_10001628_pt1 | contig 17094 bp, 22 predicted proteins | sample AceLakmetagen232_FD_201815 | JGI IMG/M metagenome (GOLD analysis project Ga0307928, IMG submission 201815) | Saline water microbial communities from Ace Lake, Antarctica - #232 | ecosystem: Environmental > Aquatic > Non-marine Saline and Alkaline > Saline | place: Antarctica: Ace Lake... | reverse complement strand
GTAAGCTCTAGAGTAATAACCCCAGATACGACTGTCTCCGCTCGTAGGTGCCGTTGGAATATCAATATCCATGATATTGTTACCGAACATTATCATAGGTTGACTATTCAACCTTATTGCTCCTCCAGCATCAGCGGTCATTCTAATTTTCCCACTTACAGATCTAGCAGAACCGCTAGATTTGTTTGTTTGTATGAAAAAATCTTCCTTATACCCTAAGATATATGGGTCATAGAACAAGTGACCGTAATCACTCACTAATCTTGCATCCATATGTTATAATTTACTTATTTATTTTTTCTTAGAAGCACTAACTTTACTTTTTGTTTCTTTAACGGGAACTTCTTCGGCAGAAACTTCTTCAGTAGACTCACCAGAGTCAACCTTTGCTTCTGCATCTTTTTGGGAAGCTTTTAATACTTCCTTTATTAATTCCTTGGCTCTTATCTCAACCATTGCCTCTACAGCTTTTTCTTGTTCTGGAGAGAATTTGATTGGAACTTTAGTCCCATGACCCTTAACAACCTGTCCAAATTTAATCTCACCAATTTGATGAGCTGGTTCAGATTCTTTTCTGTTTTTCGCATAAGGGTCTGATCCCACTTCTTCCATGATAATGAAATCCCTTTCATAGCCAGGATGAGCTAACATTAATTTAGCCATCTCTTCATCCTTAACTTCTGCAATACCGTCAACAAACCTAACATAAAGGCCTGGAACGGCTGCTCTACCAACTGTACGATCAGATGGTATCCCATTTTTTAAAACAATTCTTAAATTAGCACATTGTGATACAAACTTCATAATTTTAAAGTTAAATTCATATTAATTAATTATATCTAAGGGAAGGGTTTTTATGCCCTTCCCATAAATAAATCTATTCTAAGTTACCAAGAACTTGCAAAGCGCCAGTTACAGATGTACCGTCGGTAATCTGAACAAGTAAACTGTTACCATCTTTGGCAGTTACTCCGTTGTCATTGTATAGACACCTATTACTCCACAAAGTTGTTTCACTTCCAGTAGTTGGAGTGGAACGATGAATCTCTGTTTCTGTAGAACCATCTATCTCATAAATCTTCAAAGCATTTGTATCAGCACCACCGCCTAATGTTAAGTTGTAAACAACTTCATTAAGTCTAACTCTGTGAGAGTTAGCGACTGGCTGAACGCTAGGAGTATGACGACTATAAGTTAATCTAACAGCTATACTGTCTAATCCACTAATGTCAGCTAGGCAATCATAGTAAAGTTCACCATCATAAGTAGATGCTGTAATAGCAGAATTAGGAAGGATACAACTAGCAGATGCGTCTGTTCTTTTTGCATCTAATATAATTGCTTCCCAATTAGCAGCAGCATTAACAGTATCAACAACTGCACCAATAGTAGTATCAGCTGAGAATGTGGATGTAGTAGTTCCATCAGCATCAATTAATACTAAGTTAGTAGCAGATGTAAGGGTAACACTAGTGACAGCAGTTGCCCCTAAATGTTTGATACGAATTGCAACTCCTAAATCGTCAACATGTTGAAGAATAACACTTTTTTGTAACAGAGTTCTAATTTCCATTGAATCTCTTGAAGCCATATAATCTTCGTTTATTTTAATTAATCGGTCAATAACCCGTGACCTTATCGGACTAAATAATTGGAGAAGAAGTTTTCCTCCCACGATACTTAGATAAACATGATTTTAATTCCCATGTTTATGTAGGAATACGTAGGACGACTAAAACCTACGTGAGGGAGCTATTTTATGTCCAGCTCCCCCAAGGACAAAATATAATATAATAGTATAAGTTTGTGTTTAGCCTTCTACGCCTTTCAATAAGGCACATTTGGCAGCTTGTACGCGTTGTAAACCAGCCTCAGTAACGTATTGATCGATTTCTCCATCAATATCATTAGCTTGAACATTGGTAAACAATTTAGTATCTCTATTGTTCATGAATCTATATTTGAAGCAGTCTAAATCAGCTAAGACAGCGTATCCAGCATAGTCTTCTACAAATAAAGGATTATGAATAATATTGATTTTACCAAACGCAGTTACGTACTCGCTAATTTGCATTCCATAACTCTTTGCTAATGGTTTCATAGTAATTTGACCACGAGCCATTTCGTTAATAGCTTGCAAAACAACGCCACCTGCGAATAATACTTTAGAATCGCTTCCATAAGTGAATCCCTCTCTTAAGAAGGTATTAAAATCAGGAGCAGTTAAAACTCCACCTTGATTTTGAACATAAGATCCACCACTTTGGATAAATTCTAGTACTCCACCTGTAGCACGTCTTGGATGTGACTGTGTACCAGTAACATCATATTTCTTCTCTCCCCACCAAATTGCTCTCTCGATATCGAGTGCATGTTCTGTTCCTTTCTTAGCTCTGAAATAAGGCAAGTCATTAGGCCCGTAAAGGTCTGCTTCCTTTTCAGTTCCAGAGACAGCGATTGATGTCTTGAAAATTTGTGTATAATTGCTTTCTGAGCTAGAACGTGTAGTATTCACGTTTCTGGCACCAGCGTTCTCTTCGCTTACATTACCAATAATGTATAAACCGTCACCATCAACTAATGCAACTTCAGCAGTAGTACCAAAACCACGACCATCAGCATCAATAGTAATAGTAGCTGATGTAGGTACGGTAGCTACAAGCATATTTTCATTAGTTCTGGCGTTCTTAATAACGTCACCAACTGTGAAAATATAAGCTGAGCTAGAACCAGCACCAGTTACAGTAATAGTAATTGCGCCAGTAGATTGTGCACCAACATTTTTTGCATAGCGTCCGCCATAAAAATCTTCACTTATTGTTACTACGTATATTTTATACGCGAGCAAGGAGTTCATTCCCCGCTTCTCATACTCTCATATGAGTTCTGACTATATCATCTCCGTTAAGGAGTTCAGCGTATAGTCGATGAGGCACCCTCTAATTATTTGTTTAATTCTCTCATTTGTTCATACCAACTTTTTTCTTCATCAGTATACCCTTGTTTTTTCATTCCTGTTATCTTTCCCGTCTTTTCGTCTTGTATGGGAGTTCTTTGATATTTTAATCTTGAATTAACAAATCTTATAATTATTTCCGCATTTGGTTTTTTATTTACCAAATATGGTAACATCAACTCTGCACATGTTTTAACATTTTTTAGCTTATTTATCGTTATATGATAAGCAGCCTTGTGCTGTTTTTTTCTTGGTTCTTCTTTCCAAAGATGTCCGTTTATATCATATGCATCAAGAATCTTTAATATTTCATTTATCATTGAAATGTCTGTATTAGATAATGTAATTCTTGCTATATATGCTTCACCATGACTCTTTTGTTGATATAGAATAGAAAATGTTCCTTCTCCATCCCATATACCAGCCAACCAAGCTAATTGATGTGAGGTTGCCTGCTGATTGCCCATTATATTATCCATAATATTTTTACTTAGTAGTAATTATAGTTTTAGGGTGTTCCAGCAAACAGCTGAATTTTAAATGGTCCAAAGTTTTACAAGCTAAACCATTTGAACTCGGGGTTGCCAGTGGATTGCTTTAGTAATCCAGAGCCTTTCCAAGCCTTACCATCATAAACCTTTCCAACGTTTGTCAAAAGACTTACTAATGGATGTTTATTTGGTTCAAGTAAGAAAATTTTATCTACAGCATTAACTATAAGACGACCTTCAGCGTTAGAAACAGCAGTAGTACGTGCAGCGTTATCTGCGACAGATGTAACTACGCCTGTGTCATGAGTAGGCTCAGTGTAATAAGGATATTGTCCCATATGTGTGTAAATTAAATTGTTAATAAGTTAATATAAAGAAACAACACACAACTCAATAAATGTTTTTATATAACATTAGGATTAGAATGGTTTCCAATTAATTTGTCAACCATATTTTGGTCTTGAACGATTATGCCACCTTGAGAACTTCCTCCAGGAGCGTTGCTAGCCAATGCCTTGGCAGCTTCTCCTTGATTAATCTCTTCTTCTTTGGCAGCTTTAGCAACTAACTTTCTTCCTTTGACTATCTCATATGCCAATTCAATTTCATACTGGTCTGGATGTTCCTCCAACCATTTTTGAATTTCCTTAGCATGTTCAGAGAAGTCAGGGGTATTTTTAACAAAATTATTAACCTTGCTTTCAAAATCCCTTCTTTCGTCATTGCTCTTAATGTTAGTCTTAATGCCATCAGTCTCTTTCTTGATTCCTTCACTGATCTTATCACTAATCATTTTTTCAAGATCTTCCTTAGAAGTACTTTCATACTTCTTCGCGCCTAATGATTGTTTAACGTCTTTGTGAGCTTCAGCAACTGTTGTTGCTTCTTGTATCGTAACTTTATCGTCAAGAATAGCCTCGACAAGCTTAGGTTCAAATCTACCTTGCATGATAGCTTCTACTAAACCAGGCTGTCCTTGTAATTTGTCTAAGAGTGGTTGAACTTCTTTAAAAAAAGTTCTATATTCTCCCAACTCTGTTCCTTGTGTGCCGATTTTTTTCTCGGCTTCATCATATTGTTTCTTCTCAACAAATTTGTTGAGATCAACTTTTTCCGACTTGCCCTTAGTCCCAGCATCTGTTGATCCTTTATCATCAGTTTTAGGTTCTGTGGTTGGGTCGGGTGTGACTGACTCCCCTTCCAAGTTGTCCTTGGCTGGATCAGCTTTAATAACTTCTTCATTTACAGAGCTCCCCGCAGTATCTACGGACTCTTTTTTTTGGTCTGTCATAACTTCATAATTAAATTAATTAATGTATTAAAAAAAATAATACTTTATTTTTAAAGATCTACTATTCTTCAGATAAAACACGATCTCTCCTGTTGCCTAAACTCTTGGCTATCTTTCCTAAATCAATATCACTCCTAACTTCTTTCTCTTTCTCTTGTAATTTATTACCAATAGTTTCGACTATTTTTTGTGCTTTAGAAACAGCTTGTCTTTTTTCTTTTGTCAAATTCATATTTTTATTTTAATCGTTTATTAATTATACTTCTTAATAATTACTTAACTATTGATGGAGTAGATTTTGTATAACCAGTCGTTATCTTTCATGAAATCATTTTATTCAAATCCGAATTTTTTCTTTTCTTTTTATCTTTCTTTGATTCCTTTATTTTTTCTCTCCAATGTTTAAAATCACGTTTATATATTTTCTCTCTTCTCTTTGTTCTACTTGCCTCATCATCAATAACAACTTTCATGCCTTTTTCGGCTGCAGGTGTTGGAGTCAAAATAGAAGACTGGTTCTTTTTTTCAGCTTTTTGTTTTCTTAAATAATCAGCTAAAGTTCTTTCTCCAAACTTTTTTTTACGTATTCCTTGTGCACCATAAAGTTTATTTGTATCTAGTGCTTCGGTTAACCATTTATTTTTATTTTTTGTCTTGGCCATACTTTTGTTTATTAATTACGCTTCTTAAAATTTTTCTTTTCTTTTTTTTAGAAATACCAATTTTCATCCTACCCTCTGTTTCAGAGGTAGCAGTAGTTCTTGGGGTTAAATTATGCATTGGTTCAGTACACGACATAAAAATACAGTCACTGTCTAAGACGCAACACTATTTTACCACAAGTCCCTTTTCTTGTCAACCTAGTAACCTTGTATTGTGTTTTCTTTTGGTTTTTCTATTTCACCAGACGCAATAGCCCTTAATTTTCTCTCTTTTAAAATCTCTTCTCTTAAAAGATAAAGACCAGTTCTCATCCCTTGTGTTCTAGCAACTTTAGTTGGATCTTTAAATGGATCAACTGTTGCTAATACAGTAATAGCTTGTACATCATTATTATTGATGAACTTTAAGATAGCTTCCCAATAAACTGTGTCAGGCAATTCTGATAATAGAGACATCATCTTATTTGGGCCCATTACAGTTTCATCAACTATTGGTTCTGGTGCACTTGTAATCTTAGGTTTTTTTACTGTTTTTTTACTTATCTTTTTTTCTTCCTTCATAATATTTTTTTATTAATTATTTATCTTCCTCCAATTGGCCCTTCTCCTTTTCCACGTCCAAGCCCTCTTCCTTTCCCATTAGAACGAATTTTTCGTCCCCATAGTCCACGAAGAAAATTATTCTTACCTCCCTCTTCTTTTACTTTTTTAATTTTCTTTTCCATATATTTTTTTTATTAATTATTAATTATTCTACCCCCTTTACTTAAATTATCTTTTGCCCAAAGTGGCTGTAGATTACTTAAGGCCCAACACTTCTGAAATTCTTCATCTTCTACTGACTTATAATTAAAACTACAGTCTGGTATTATGTGGTCTATATGCCAACCAAAAAGTCCATGGTTTTTCCAAGTCATTCCTTGTTGGAATTGCTTTTCAAGATGTTTCATTAGTTTATCTATTGTATAAGGAAGAAATGTAAATGTAGATTTGCCGTTTTTGCTTGATAGTCTTTTTTCTAATCTACATCTTATTGAACGAGAAAAATTATTTTTAAGTTTATATTGTGTATCGTGCTTTAAAACATTATGATAATATGCCCTAATTGTTTCGTTACGCTTTTCCTTATTCTCTTGATACCATTTTCTATTATGTTCAAGACAATGTTCTTTATTCTCTTGATACCATTTTTTACTATATTCTCTCCTTCCTTCTTTTCTTTCTTCTTTATTCTCTTGATACCATTTTTTACTATATTCTCTCCTTCTTTCTCTCCCTTCTTCTTTATTCTCTTGATACCATTTTTTACTATATTCTCTCCTTCTTTCTCTCCCTTCTTCTTTATTCTCTTGATACCATTTTTTATTATATTCTCTCCTTTCTTCTTTATTCTCTTGATACCATTTTTTACGATATTCTTTTTCTTTTTCTTTGTCCTTGTATGGCATATAATTTCATAATTAATTAATTCATAATAACTCTATCTCTGTATGTTTTGTGCCTGATTCAATAGACTAGCCTCTGGATTACTATTTTGCTTAATAGGTATATTAGTATTAACTGCTCCACCCCTATTTAATCCACGAGGATTAGTAGTCTTCCCAATTGGTGCTACAGTTGGTGGCATTGCTCCACCTTGCAATAAGTCTATTGGTGCTCCTGCTTCCGCAAACTGCGAACCCCCTGGTGCTGGTGTTCCTCCAAGCATAGCAATTGCTTCTTTCATGACAGCTGGAGGTATTGCGCCTACGCCTTTCATTTGCCCTTGTTGTGGCATCTGTTGTCCTGCTGGTGGCATTCCTTCTGGCATTCCTGCTGGCATTGCTCCTTCTGCTCCTGGTGGCATTTCTCCCTCTGCTCCTGGTGGTAATTCTTGACCCTCTCCAGCGTCTTTAGCAACTGAATCAAGCGACCAATCCCAACTATGAAGTATCTTTGATGTAAGCTTTCTTGGATCAACAAATGGTAAATTAATAAGCAATTGAAATAAGTCCATACCTTGTTTCTTTTCAATATCATTCTTTCCAGCAATTGATGGAAGAACGGCTGCTTTATAATCAAATTGTCCCATTAAATCATCTTTCTCAATTAATGGATATAACTCTTTGCCGTCATCTCCAATAATTCTTATTGTCATTGATTCTGTGAAAAATTGTCTATACATAGATAACCAATATCTCATCAAGTCAGCATATGCATCGCCCAAATGATTGATAAATAATCTAACACGCTCTAATGTAGACTCGCGAAGATGTCTAATTCCAGTGGCACTTCCAGTATTCGATGCTGCTCCCATAGAGAAGTCATCAACACCAGAGCCATATCTCATGTCACCCTTCAATAATTCTTCTTCTTTATATGAACTTGATTTAACATCAGAGAATTGTACTTCTTTTACAGAATCTGGAATCGGTGTATAAATGATTCCGAATGGTCTAGTTACTAATTCATTCTTATCAACATTTGCTAATGGATTTACAATCCACATTTTATGAATACTCATAGTAACTGAATCCAATCTTTGATTCTTAATCATGTTCAACATGATTTGTGGTTGTTCAAGTATCATAGGAAGTCCATATCCTTCAAACTCATGTGATAATTTTAAATATGGTACATTGATAAATGGAGCTTCTTTGAAGTCATATGGATTTGGCATTTCTCCTCCCTTCAAAACAGGAATATCATTAACCATTACAGCATAAGAATCATCAAATGGTCTCCACCACTCAAATACTTCATGCATTTTTAAATCAGGGTCATCTTGCGAATCATATATATTGGTTGTAATTCCTGAACTAGAAACATTATGATCATCACCCTTTACAATACCTTCTTGGGTTGTTTTTACTTCATTTCTAACAGAAGCATAATCAGTCAAATCTCCTGCTCCAGATTCAAAAGCCATCGCTAATCTCTTTTTATCAATAGCATTATATCTTCTTTTTATAGATGCTCCCGTAAGAACTAATCTTTTGAACCAAAACTGTTTGCTTTCTTTTGGAACATTACGCCAGTCATACCATAAACTATAATTATCTACCCACTCTGCATATGGTGCATCATAAAATGTCTTAGTTTCTTTTTTCCATTCATATTTCTTTTTAGTCAAATCTGTGCTTTTTAAAAACTTATTTGTTCTAACATCTTTCTTCCAACTAACCTGAAAATAACCAGAACCATATATCAAAGACGAACGAGTTATTAATTCATTGGTAGAGTCCATCTTAGCAATCTCCCATGTGTAATCAGTAAGGTCCTGTAATTTATTAGCCTTTAACTGGTCATTTGAATTTCTTCCTTGGACTACGAAATCAGGTCTAGCGTCTAAAATACGAGGCATCAACGTTTCGACTACCGCCTGCGTATATGGAATAAATATATTTGCTTGCCATCTTTTTATTTGTTTAGCCCTATCACCATTATAAGCAATATATAACTTATATGATCTATCTAACCTTGGTTTAATGCAGGACAAAAAATATTCTCTAGCATCATCAACTTGCATTCTAAATTTTTGCATCATAGCAGTTTCCTTTTTGCTATAATCTTCTGGCCTGTAATCTTCTGTTTTTGCCATATAATTCTAATTAGTTATTAATTTTATTTAGTAAGAAAATGATTTTGGAAGGTGTTCCCTATAGTCTATCTGCTCAAGTTTTTTATCACTCATTATTTTGAATCCTTGGAAACCAATACCAGCAGCAAAGATACAATCATCGTGAAATCCAGATCTTGGAACCATATCTCCGTTGTCGTTATATATAAATACAGACATTTCGTCTACTAATTCTTTACTATGAATAGTAAGCACGTTTTCCCTGCATGCCTGTGCAAAGTCATCTATCAATAATGGTCTAGTTACTTTTGTTGTTTTCCATCCCATCCTATCACTAATAGCTGAAGACAATTTTTCAAAAGTTGATTGACGAAAATACATTGAAGGATAAATCTTTTCTTTTAATGTATTCATTGTGGCTATGCCATGATTATTAATTTCAACAACCATTAAAGCATTATTATACTCCCTTCCTTGTTTGTTTAATTTGTCTCCAAATCTATCTGGTGGAAGCAATCCCCTAAACATAGCAACTTCCTCTCCAGTCTTTCTGTCCCAAATAATAGCAACTGAATAATCTCCACCTTCCACACCTTCTGATACATCAGCTCCTACAATATATAAACCTCCTGACTCTGGTTTTTTGTATATTCTCCAACCATCTATCTCTTGCACAAAATGTTCTCCGTCTTTTGCTTTTACTAAATCGCCAACTTTCAAAACATTTCTTCTTTGTGCTTTAATAACTGAAGGATCAAACACAGATCGTCCAGAAGCTAAAAATTCTAAACCATATTCTTGCGCAAACCTTAATGGATTACTTTTATATACTCCTGTATTTCTAATATAATCTATCTCTTCGCGAGAATATCCCCACCACCATCCATACTCCTTCTTGACATATTGATTATCTTCTGCCATCCACATTTTATGATATAAATCTCCTTGTCCACGTGGTGTTGATTCTATTACTATTTTACCACTCATTGGAACAGACGCTTCTAATGTCATCATCTTCTCCTCTTGATTATCCCAACTTGAAAGTTCCGTCGCCAACACATTATTAAGTGTATATCCACGACCAACATTCTGTGTAGATGGTAAAACTAAAATCTTGGAATTAAGTTCAGGAAAACTGATCTCGTATTTTGAGTCATATTGAATGGTTGGCTTTAGCTCGTCTGGAGTTGTTTTGTAAAAAGTTTTAACTTTATTTAAAAGTTCTGCCGTCAAATCAGTATTATATCCAATGATAGCTGTAGTGGTACTTGGAACAGTAATAGTGTTATGATAAAAATATCCAACCATTGCCGTCGAAAAACCGATTTGTCTCGCCTTTAAAATAATAACCCTATTAGACTCATTAACTGTATTAAACAAATCCTTCTGCGCTTCGTTTAATATAAAAGGTATTAATTGTCCAGGCTCCTTTCCTTTAATCTTTGTAAAATTTTCGAGATAAAATTTAACATCTCTCAATTTCTCTATTGAAAAATCAACTTTATTCATATATTCATATACTTATTTATATAATTCTCTTCCCATATCTCTCTCTTCTTCCTGTCTTTTCTTCTCTTCTGGCGGAGTCTTTGGATGAACAACTTCATACTTCTTGACTTCTTCCACTTCTCCTTCTATTATATTTTTATTAAGAGCTTTTTTCTCCTGTTCTTTAACTACAGCATCAGATATAAGTTCTTCCCATGTTTTTCCACCACCAGTCTCATTCTTTTCGTATCTATCTAATCCTAAAGACTTGAGGAATGTTTGTAATGCTTGTAACTTTTCTCTAGATGATCCAGCATCGGTATAAACTTCCTTTAGTCCTTCAACAATATAATCAAGGTCAATGCCAGCCCTAGCTAATGCCGAATGATATTCTTTTCTAATTGCCAGCTTGTCTAATGTACGATAAACGTCAGCAACTTTATTTAACTTTGCTATCTTTCTTAATTCCTCTGGATCTGTAACTCCGTTAGACAATGCTTTAATCAATAAATTTTGAGCATACTTATTTTGTCTATAAAATGGAACATCACCCTGAATAAAAATAACTGGTTTAAGTTTTTCTTTCATAATTATTTGTTTACTAATTTAATAACTGGCATATGCACATGAGAATATATAAATATATATGTCTCTCCATTATCTTCATTATAACAAGAGATATAATTTATAATATAATCTAAGAATTTAGTATAATTCATTTCCATCTTCTCTCCATAATCTAACAAATCAAGACGCTCTGGCATTTTGCAGACAAGAGATAAACATTCTAAATTCATGTATTTATATGGATATTTATATTCTCCTCCGAATGGATTATTAGATTCAAAATTTGGATAAAAATCATCGATATAACTTTCTATCTTTCCAGCAAAACCTCCTGGGAAAACTGCCTTCATAGAATGACCGACATAATACCTTATATATACACCAAATGCTCTATCTAATTCTTCTCCATTTGAATGCATCTTCTCTCTTCTCTTTCCATTGTAACAGAAGCGCCTAATTAACCAATTGATCTTTACTAAATTGTTAAAAAACGACTCATGTAAATCATCCATTGTTTTCTTAAACATTTCTGTATATTTCGTTATATTTTCTGGGGCGCCTTCAAATGTGCTTAATTTATTTATATCACATTTTCTTTTTATCAACTCATTACCAGTAAATACTCTCTCATATTCACGATGAGTATAATTCTTAAACTTCATAATTTTTATTTTACATTATTCTCTCAATCCTTGTTGTTGTAGGTTGTTGTATTTAGACATTAATCCTTCTGGTGGTATGCTTGCTTCTTCTTCAACAACTTCTTCTTCTGCTGGTTGTTTCTCAAAATCAGATGATAAACTATTCAGAGCTGACTCAAACATTATCACTAAATCTGGATCTTGTCTTTCTAGTTGCTGTAAAAACTTCCCAACAGATTCTCTATTTCCAGGATCTATTCCTGCCTCCAGCATAGTGTCAAAAATATTTTTCAAGATACCCATTTTTAGTTCTTGAATTTTATTTTTAGCAATATACCTCTCTGCCTGATAAGCACCTTCTTTGTTCTCTACATCTGAGAACTTTCTTTGTAAATCCAATTTTGCATCACCTTTTAATGCTTGTTGTAATTCAAGATTAGGATCTCCAACTGGAAGTTCCGATGGAAGCCCCTCTGGCATTGCTCCTGGCATTGCTCCTGGCATTGCTCCTGGCATTGCTCCTGGAGTTGGCATAGCTTGTGGCATTGGTTGATTCGCCTCTGGTTGACCCATTGGCAAATTGTTTAAATTTTGAATTGGCATATGATTAAAATTATTTATTATATCTTAGTTTCATTTGATAGGTTGGTAGACCAGCCATCCCCAAAGATGTCCTTAATGCCTTTTGTGCTCCAGGTTCCTTTGTTGGCAAACCTATAGCACTCTTTCCTTCTTTAGCAAAAGCTAATTTTCTTAAATTATAATGAGGAATCCATTTAGTTGCCTCTGATTTAGGCATAAACAAACCAGCATAACCTAACGATGGCGGAAGAATAGATTCTGCTAATGCCATTGATCCTCTAGCAATCTTCTCTGTAAGTGATGCGTTCTTTGGCCATAATGGCTGCCCAAACATACCTTTTGCTTGTTCTTCTTTAATAATTTGTGGCATGACTACGTAATCTAATAATACTTGACCCTCTGGTGTTTTAAAAAATGGAACTTTATCAAGAATTCCAGACAAAGTTCTTCCTATTTTAGACTCATAATCTCTTTCTATTGGTTGAAAAAAATTCATTGTATAATGAGGTAACATATTTGCCAGATTTAGATAAACAGGATTTTCCTGAAAGAATGGAAGTTTTACCATACCTTCTTTGGTAAACCAACTATAATAAGGACTATCTAGCGCTTCCTTTTCTAATGGAGATTTGTCTCCACTAATTTCTTTTAATAAAAATTGAACTTTATTATAAAATGATGGATTATATAAAGCAGTCTTATACATTAAAGAACCCATGCCATATGTAAACGCAGCAAATGGAGCCCCAACAAAAGGAATATTTCTCATTGCTTGGACAAACGCAGGCATTGCTAAATAATTCATGTATATCTCAGAAGCAATATTAATTGCTACTTCTGGTTTTATTTTCCACAAATTTCTTCCAACCACTTGTGTAACATCATCTGGTCCGATTGCAAATCTTTTTGCCAGAGTTGTTAAACTTTTTAAATCAACGCCCTCTTGAACCAAACGCAATGTTGTGCCAAGCTTCCATATTTGGTCAATCTTGCTATAAGCCTCCATTGAACCAACTGCTACTTTATAAAAAGCTCTTTGCGTCGCATTTCCCTTTCTAAATCCTTCCATATAATGAGCAAATGGACCCCTAAAAACCTCCCCAATAAGAGAAGTTACCTCGTCTCCTGCTAAAGCTGCTTCAGTAATTCTCGATGATCCCTTGTATAGCTCTGCAATCTCTTTTGTTTTTTTAATCTGATTTTTCTTAAATCCCTGCGCAATTTTATCCCACTCTTTTGCATTTTTAGGAGTATCATCCATTTTACTTACCTGTCTTACAAAATCATCCATAGTATTATTCATCGCTGATTTTAGAAAAGCAGGATTTATTCCATAAATTTGTTTAAAAGAACCACCGCCTGGAATTAGCGCCTGTCTATTCATATATCTTACCCAATCATCACTTGAGCTAAATATAGAACCTATCGCATTGGTGTCCTTTCCTTTCATAATTGTAATAGCTTTCTTCATGGAACGCATAAAAGATGCGTCGAATACATCAATGCCAGACATAGCTGTCATAGCAAGATTACCTCCCATAGCATTTGCAAATGCCGTAATATTTCCACCAATTTTTGCGGTTTTAAACATTCCAATAAATGTTAAATATCCATCAAAAAAATTTGCACCAGCAGGAGACATTAACACCTTGGCAAAACCTTCATTAATTTTCGCTATAGGAACCTTCGCTGTACTAAAAACCCTTATAACTTTCTCCGCCTGTTTAGTAGATAACGCCGTATTTTTAACAAGTTCACCTACATTCTTTGAATATAACGCATTCATAATAAGCTTATGCTCTTCTGTAATATTTTTAGTAGTTCCAGTAAAATTACTATATTGACTTGCACTGTCAGCTGCTCTATAAATTTTTTGATTTTTACCATTCAATATATTTCCTGATTCTCTTATACTTTTTGGAATAGTTCTTTTTCCGCCAACAACACCATCTATAAAAGCAGTACTTGGATCTTGTCCTTTTAAGTGACTCAAATCGACAACGTTGTCACCTGATTGCGCAAGAGCTATAGCCTCATTATCAAGTTTGGTTGCATACTCCTGCCATTGCTGTGAAGAATAATCAAAATCTCTTAATACTCTTTTTCCAAAAGCACTTTTTTGCATAGACTTCCTCATTCTATCTGGAATTCTAACAACTGTAGCGCTTTTTTTTAACATCTGCTCAACACCAGTTCCAACCAATTCCTCATATGCTTCTCTGGCTACTACAGATTTTTTTGACAAAGTTCTAAATGCTTTAGGAATTCCTTTGACTGCTCTTTCTGCTTTCATAACATCATCTACTTTTGAGGTTGCTTTCATAAATAAACCAGGAAAAGCCTTTTTTTCTAATCCAGGAATAAACCTACCAAGCTTCTCTAGTCCCAACAACGAACCAGACTTAGCTCCTAATAATGCTCCTTTTGGTCCAGCCTTAATTGCACCATAACCAACTCTTGGAACCATAGCTGATGTCCCTGCAGTTGCCCACATTAAAGGATCTCCAGCAACATCTAGTGCAAAGCCAAGTGGCATGGCTAATAAATTAGACATACCATAACTGCGCAATAAGTCACCATAGGTTCCTTCCTCTTCTACATTTGCTTTAATGTTTTCTAATAGACCTTTTTTGGTTCCTTTTCCCAATGCACTCTCTACGGCACCAACAGTAGCATATAATGGAGTCCCCATTGTATGTAATAGTTTTTGAAGATAACTCTTTTCTCTATCTTCTCCTTTCATTTCTCCAGGATACCACTGCTCCCTTAATCTATTTGCCTCTTCTGTTTCGGCACGTTGCTTAAGTCTCATCTTCTCTATCTGCATTCCTATGTCTTTGGTACTTGGAGCCGCCCCAGCAGCATATGCTGTTGGAGATTTACGTAAAGCTGTTTCAATGCCTTTTATTTGTGATTTATAATCGTACATTTTTTGTTTAAAGTTTATCTATTTTTTATTGTCCAATCAAACGCAATTTCAGAATCATCAAATGGAATTCTTTCTTCGTCTGGTTCACTTGGATTATATGCCTCTGAGGTATGATATAATAGTCCAGCACTTTTATTTCCTAATACTTGATACCCGTGTGCAACTCCAGGCGGGATAAGTATTAATTTCTGGTTATCTTCTCCAGCATATATAACTTCTATTTCTTTATATGTCTCTGATTCCTCTCTATTGTCATATAAAACAATTTTCATGTTTCCTTTAATTGGGAACCAAATATCATATTGTTTTTTATGCCAATGAAATGCTTTGATAACTCCAGGATAGGTTTCAGTATAGCTAGTTTGTTTTACTTGTCTAAACGTAGGCTCTCCATATCTAATCAACTCAGAAAAGAAACCCCTATCATCAGAGTAACGTTTAATGTTTTTAACTTCTACATCAATAATCATAAAAATATATTATTTTGTTTAATAAATTTACATTTCTTTAATGGAATTATACCACAAGTCCCTTTTCTTGTCAACAGTTAACACTAAAAAGTAAAAAAACACTCCAGTTTTGAATGCTTTTTAGTTTTTCGTGTCTATATCTTGTTCTTTATGTAATATTTTAACTTATTTGATGGTCTAAATTTGATACCTTTGTAAGCAGGAACAACTGATATCATCTTTGTATTAACATTCCTCGTACGCTTTTCTTTATTTAGTCTGACTTCGAATGTTCCAAAATCTGGAAAAACTATTTTTCCGTTATCTCTTAAATCGTTTAATAAGACTCTGAGAAAAGAATAATAAAATTTTTGCATTAACTCTGCAGAACAATAAGAATTCTCTTCTGATAATTTTTGAAATAAATTTTTCATAATATAATAATTCACTAAAATTTGGAGTTGAGAGTTAGTTTAATTAGAATGTTTTAATATTTGTAAAATCGCCATTTGCCTTTGTTGTTGGTTCTAAATAACCAGTTGTTGCATTAATGTTAGCACTAGTGTCAGTACTACCAGCGGCACAAAGAACCATACCATCACCACTACCCCATGTTGAATAAGGTCCATACCAATCATTTCTTCTATAAGGAACTTCAATTTCCTTAATCGTGGTGATAATTGAATTACGACTTGTTGACAATTTCTCGACTAATTCTCTTAAGAATTTAATTTCAGATTGTAGAGATTTTTTATCTCTGTCTTCTTCTGTTTCTGAGCTAAGTAAAATTTGTTTTGCTTCTTCTTTTGTTAATATATTTTTTTCTACTAACAACGAGAGCTTTTCTGCTGTTGGCTGCTCTCTTAATCGCCAAATAAGTTTCTTCGTCATATAAATCTCATAGCTCAACTCCAAATTTTAAAGAACTATAATTCACTAAATAGTGATGTCAAATGATTTTAATTAATCGTTAAAGAAAATATATTCTTGCATTGCATCTTTCTTTCCCCAATCGCTAAGATATTTCTTATCTCCTATTGTTTTTGCAAGTGATAGTAAAACCCAATTCCTCATACTAAAATCGTGTGTACTTCTTACTTGCCAAATTATACTCTTAATAACATCTTTTTGTGCTTTTCTTTGTTGAGGGTCAACAAAGGACGCATCTACTAATGTTAATAACTTTCCCTCTAATTGTTTGAACTTTTCACTATTAGTAGTAGCTAAATAATTATAAAGCTTACTTACTATTGACATAACATAACTCATTTAGTTTGACTTGACTTGACATCACTATTTAAAGAACTACGTGTATCTCTTTTAGGTTACAATTGTAACCTATGTATAATTCACTAACCATTTAAAGAACTATGGCTCGGGAACAAGGATTCGAACCTCGATTTCTGGGATCAAAACCCAACGTCCTGCCTTTAGACGATTCCCAAAGAATAATCGCAGGGGTGGGAGTCGAACCCACTA
>Ga0307928_10001627_pt1 | contig 17100 bp, 22 predicted proteins | sample AceLakmetagen232_FD_201815 | JGI IMG/M metagenome (GOLD analysis project Ga0307928, IMG submission 201815) | Saline water microbial communities from Ace Lake, Antarctica - #232 | ecosystem: Environmental > Aquatic > Non-marine Saline and Alkaline > Saline | place: Antarctica: Ace Lake... | reverse complement strand
TACTATTTGGTTTTGCTTCTATAAATTCCAATAATTCTATAGGAATAGCTACATTGGCATACTTATCATATCCTCTTAATTTCCGTTTAAATTTTATTTGATTTTTTAACATATTATATCAATATTGTCAATTATATATAAAATTATTCTTTTTAAAAATTGTTTATGACTGAAAATAAAATGAGTAACAGGAAAATATGAGTCAAAATGAGTCAAAAATGAGTCAAAAAAACCTATATACTGCAACATAAAGGTATCGGGATAGATATATCCTAAAATAGATAATTAAATATATATATTATAGTAGCGTAAGCTCAAATAAAGCTTTAAACACTAATCGGAGACTTTTAAAAAGTTACGTAAACCTATATTATATTTTATTAATATAAATAATAATATATATATATAATAATAAAAAAAAACATTGATATACGCTAAATTACATTACTATACAGTAACAAACTTTTTTAGTTTTTCTTATAATATATTATTTAATCTATTTATTATACTAAATTCTCAAAATTTTCGCAAAAAAGAAAAAATATATAAATACTAACGATTTTGGTAAATTATGTTAAATATTAAAGAATATGATTCTATACTAAATAATTGTAGACAAATCGCAATTTCGAAAAATACAAACTATGGTTGTGAAGGTTTAAAGAAATTCCACACTAAAGGAATTTTTATACGTATGTCAGATAAAATGGACAGACTCCATAATTTATTGTATAAGAATGATAAAGATTTAGTTGGTGAAGCTGTAGAAGATACTTTATCAGATTTAATCAACTATACGATTTACTGCATCATGCTACATAAGAATAAATTAGAAGAGAATAGAGCTATCAAATTCGATTCAAAACTTAAAGTAACAGAAATATGTTTAAAATAAATAATAATCAAAATTTAAAGACTAAACGGAGTTATTTCCAGCTAAAAAAATTTTTAAAGACGGTGATAAAATGAAAATATTAAATTATGAAGATATAAAAGTTACATTATTAAGAAAGACTGAAAATCCACTGGATTTAATGGATGGTGTTTCCAGAGTTACAATGAGTAAAGATTTTAAAACTAAATCTGAAAAATCTAAAGCAATTGTAAAATTTTTGTTAAAAGGTAACCACACTGCACCTTTAGAATTTATAGATTACACTTTTTTAATTGAAGGAGCTAGCAGAAGTTTTCTCTCACAAATTACACGACATAGAATGGCAAGTTTCATGTCTTCTAGTCAACATTATATGAACTATTCAGATTTTCCTCATGCAATTATGAAGAATTTAACAGACGAACAAAAAATGGCATTTGAGCAATCTTTAAATGATTCTGTTGATGCTTATAAAACCTTAATAAATTTAGGAGTTCCTAAATATGAAGCTAGACAGGTACTTCCCAATTCATGTGCTGTTAATTTATATGTAAAAATGAATGCACGTAGTTTAATGAATTTTTTTAATTTAAGATTATGTTATAGAAATACAGAAGAGATTCAAATAGTAGCAGAAAAAATGTTAAAATTATGTAGAGGACATTTTCCTGAATTATTTGATAATATCGGACCAGACTGTTTCCAAACAAATTGTAAACAAGGTAGAATGATGGCAGATAGATGTAAAGAAGGAAACAAGTGGAAACAAAATGTATAATTATTATGACAGTTTTATAACTACAAATACTAAATTTGTTTTATTAGATAATGATGGTGATATTAGAGCTACTTCATTTAATATCAATGGAATTTTTAAAGCTAGAGAAAAGCACGGTTGGGGTAATATACACCGTTGTAAATTTTCAGGTTTATCATTGTTAATAGGTGAAAAAATAGAATGATGGCTGATAGATGTAAAGAAGGAAAAAGGTGGAAACAAAATGTTTAATAGTAGAATTATAGTACAATTATTTACATTTATAATTACTGCAATACTTTGTTTCTTTACAGTTGAATCATTAAGGTGAAAAAATAGAATGTTTGAAACTAAATTTAGAGCATGGGATAAAAGAAATGAAGAGATGGTTCCACATATTCATTCAATACTTTTTGAGCAGAACCAATTAAGAATATCATTAACCTCACGAAATGAAATATATAACAGCCAAGAATGGAGTGTTTTATGGAAAAATGATTTCATATTAATGCAATATATTGGACGTAAAGATAAATACGGTAAAGAAATTTATGAAGGAGATGTTGTTATTGAAAGATGTTATAGAGATTATGATTGTAAGGAATTAAATTCAGAATCTACAACTGTTATTGAAGACATACGAGATATAGGTTTTGGTATATTAAATGAAGATTATGAAAATAGTTATGATTTAGAAATTATAGGTAATATATATAAAAATCCGGAGTTATTAAAAAATGAATAATTACATAGATAGGTCTACTCCTGTAGATAAAATTGATTTTTCAGTTCAACCAATTACTGCAGATTTCCTACGGAACAATCCATATAAAGGTTTGATATTATCTAAATACCATGATTGGGTCGAAGCTCAAAGAATTGCAGATAAAAAAGAACAGATTAAAATTACAAGTAAAATTTATAGATTTAAAAGAGAGAAGAAAAAACGAGAGAGGGAAAAGGAAGATGAAACTAAAAAAGAATGATGTTGTTTTAATCAGATGGAAAAATTATTATAATACTGGAGTTCATAATAATTATGAATTAGGTGTAATTAAAATAATAGAAGATGATGGAATAAGATATTTAAAACTAGATATGAACCCTTTATCTATAATTGATAAAATGTTTCTTAATGTTTGCGATTCAGAAAGTCTTTATTATGCTCCAATATGTATGGTTGAAAAAGTTGGTGAATATTAAAATGATTGAGATGTTAGAAGATATGATTCAAGGTGGTATGATAAACAATACAGTTAAAAAAATTGATATAGATTTTTTAAGAAAAGCTTATAATTATGCAGAATTAAATTCTGATAATAATACTACCTGGACAAGTGCTTTGTTTTGTAATGATAATGTTATATTATCTTCAGGTGCTAATTGTTATCATCCAAATATTTTAGTTACAGAAGAAATAAAAACTTCACCATTAAAAGCAATGTATCTCATGCATGCAGAACGTGCAGGAATTTACAACGCTGCAAAAAATGGCATTAAACTAGATGGAAGTACATTATATATGGCTTGGTTACCTTGTTGTGATTGTGCACAATCAATAGTCGGAGCAGGTGTAAAAAGAATGGTATTTCATTATGATATGGCAATAAAAACCCAAATTGATTGGTCTGACAATATTTTTGAAGCATTAAGAATGTTAAGATTAGCAGATATAAAAATAGATACTTATAAAGGTAGTATTGGAAATTGTATTCATAAATTTAAAAAAATAGAATGGAAACCTTGATTAAAACTAATTTAAAAGAAATAAATATATAAATGAAGTTACTTTTTTTTATTTTATGAACAAAAATAAATTAAATTACAAGAAAACCGAACAAGCTACATTTAATTCTATAGGGAAACCTATTAAACCAGATTTTAATAAATATCCTTATTCATATATAACATTTAAATCTTTAGTTAATAAAAGAGGGAATAAGAAATGAAATTAAATAAAGCTATTAAGACTGTAAAAATTGCAGGTAAAACAATAAAATATTACAACAATAAAAAAACTCCTTCTAAGAAGACAATTAGAGAAATATATAAAAAATTACCAGATAATAAAAATATTCCTGTACATTTTATGACACGTAAGCAGTATTTAGTTAATTATATTGTAAACCAAGAGAAGAAAAATAAAGTAAATTATACACCTAAACAAGAGAAAGCTTATATTAAATCTGAAATGAAAGAATATAACAATATTGCAGCTAGATATACAACTCGTTCAAACCCATATTACCCTAAAGCAGTAGTTTTCTTCAATGATAAACCTATGACTAAAAAACAGTTTAAATTTACTGCAGCTCATGAACATTCTCATGAAAAGTTAGAAAGAACTGGAAAATCTATGGGTGGAATGACAGAAGAAATATATTGTGATAATGTAGCTAGAGATTATACTAGTAAAAATAAAAAATTAAGATTATCTAATAAAGAAAGAGATTGGATAGTTAATCAATATCATGCTGAACCAGAAGAATTACCAGATTATGAAGTTGAAGACGCTATTTCAGATTATAGAGAATATAATACAAAAGAAGCAAATTCAAATTCTTTAAATTGGTTTAAAACACATTTAAAAACTGATAAATCTAGTAAAGATTTAACAGTAAAAGGTAAATTAGCAAATACTGCTTTATTAAAAAGACAAAATAAACCAAATTATGAACATGATACATTAGGTTTACCATTTGGTCATTCACAATCACTAAATACTAAAAGAAACTTAATATTTAAAGATACTAAGAATGGTTATGAAGTTATAAATAGTATTAATAAAGTAAGTGATGAACTTAATTTTAGAAAAGAATATAAAAAAGATTTTAATTTAATTGAAAATGATTTAAATTCTAAAAATAATAATTATGTGAGTTCAATGCCTGGCCAAGATGGTTTTTCTAGAAACATGGCATCAGGTGGTGTATCTACTGCAGCAGGAGTAGTTGCAACTCAAGGACAATATTCTTTACCTGTAATGCAAGTTTCTAACGCAGTTAAAAAAACTATGGCTAGTAGTTCAGGTATTTCAAGTTCTCCTAGTTCAATGTCACAGAAAAGACCGACAAGAAAAAAAGTATTTTTATCGCCTATGAACAGAATTTTAAAAGATGAAAAAAATAAAGATTATATATCAATTAAGGATTTAGATGGAAATATAATTGAATTAAAATCTAAACCAAAAGAATATAAAAAAGAATTATTTGTTGAAAATAGAAGAACTAAGAATGAAGTAAAAGGTGAATATAGCGACCATGTTATTACATTTGATAAAAAAGGTAATATATTAAAAGAAGTATTCAAAAAACCTTATCAAACATACATGATAGATAATCAAAGAAGTAAACAATATAGAAGTAACCAAGGAATTATGGATTCTAAAATAATAGAATATTCTGGCAATACTCCTGTAACTGTTGAAGAGTATGGAACTAAAACAGATGCCGGAAGGTCGGATAGATATTATACTAGAATGTCATCATCTCCATATTTAAAGTCTGAACATGATTATGCAGGAAATACTGATATTATATATACAAAACCAACTGGCCGAGTTTCTGGAACACAAGGAAACATCGGTATGGCTTTACAAAATGCATCTTCAACTGTTATAAAAAATGTAGAAGGTCCAGATAATGAAATTGTTCAAATGATTGATAGAACTCAAGAACTAGAACAAGCTAGAAGTCAAGAAAAAGATAAAAGATTAAAGGCTTTTTATTCTACAAATCCATCATTCTTTAAGAAAAAGAAAGATGAAGAAAAGAAAGATGAAGAAAAGAAACAATCTATGATGTATGGTAACATGTTAAAATGAATTTTAAATTTAAAAAACCTAAACAACAAAAGTTTTCATTTAAAAAAGTTAAACCTTTAGTTAAAAAACCATCTATGAAACTACCAAGTTTTAAGAAAATAAAAATTGATAAAAGAAGTAAAAATATGGGCTGGACTAAAGGTTTTGAAACTGACCCAAATACTTTATCTGGTGGTTGGAGAAGAGACGATAATTCTAAAGACCCCTATTATGAAAATAGAAGAGTTTTAATGAAACCTGATGAATTTTTAAAAAGACAATATGAACAATCAGGTAAACATCATACATATAAAGAATGGGAAAATAGTGTTAGTAGAGAAAATATCGAATTATTAAAAACAGATATAAAAGACCCTAAACAATTTGTTCCAGTACCTATTGAAGAATATGAAAGATATGGTGATAGACGTAATATACAGGAAGGTAGACATAGAGGAATAGCTGCACGTGAACTAGGAGTTAAAATACCTGTAATAATTGGTAGAAAGAAAGTACCACCTTGGGATAGAGTTGGAGATAATAATTTCAAACATAGAATATATGATACAAATGTTGAAGATGAAGAAATGACATTTGAAAATTTATCTAAAAATAACAAATATGAAAAAGAAAAAGATAAATTTCCTTTAGATGATGAAGATTCTAAGAATAAAATGTTTTACCGTGGAGTAGATAATAATGAGCTATACAACCTTAGAAAAAATAGTAGATTAACACCACACGGTAAACATAATGGAATTTGGTTAACTGACCATAAACCTATTGCGGAAAGATATAATAAAAATATTTTAGCTATAGATATAGATGATAGTAAAGTTAATGCAGTTCCAGGAAGAAGTAAAATGTATTTAACAAAAGGAGATATACCAATAGCTAGTATAAGAAAAGATTTGACACCTTCATCACTTTTAATTAATGATGAAAAATCACAGTATTCAGAATTAGAAGAAATAGAACCAATTAGTTATCCTAGTTCTATTAACCCTGATGACATTGAAGAAATATATATAGATGAAAAATCTAAAAATTACGATTTCAATAATATTTTTAAAAAAGGAAACACTGACTATACATTTACAGGTACTAAAATTCATAAGTGTAAATGTAACGGTGGAACTTATGAAATGAAAGGAATGAAATATTGTAATCAATGCGGAGGATATAAAAGATGATAAACTTAAAAAAACATTTTGGAATAAAGAAAGATTTAAGAAGTAAGAATAAAAAAAAATAATATTAACCCAACAAAAAAAGATTTAACTTGCCCTCATTGTGGTTATTTACATCATATTAATGAAGGTTGTTCAGAAAGAGATGGTAATGTAGTAACAAATTGGTGTAACAATTGTAATAAAAAAAGAGTAAGTAAAGTGAGGTATTAAAATGATAAATTTAAAAAAACATTTTGGAATTAAGAAAGATTTAAGAAGTAAGAATAGTATGGGCCTTGTTAATGAAAGTCAAAATAAACCATTATTAGGAAATTGTAAAAAATGCAATACTATGAATAGTTATTTAGTTAATGGTGAAGTAATTTGTAATCATTGTGGTTATAGAACAACACTAGCTAAATTTAAGAATAGATGAGGTATTAAAATGACAAAGAAAAATAAATTAATGAAGTCTGCTAAAGACACTATGAAAGTAGGCATGATGACAATGGGCGGAAGTTTTGCATTGGGTAAAATGGGTGCATTACCAGGTATGCCAGCTGCAGCAAACACATCATTAAAGACTGCAAATGCAGGATTAAATTTAGTTAATGTTGGCCAATTAGTGAAAACTAGCAAAGATGTTTTTAGTTTAAATAAAAAACATAAGTGTAAACATCATAGAAGATAATTTTTTTCTTCTTAAAATAAAAGAAAGAGTTTATATAGTATTCTACGTATATTAATTATGTTTTTGGTATTTGATTGTTTTTGTCAATGTTAATCGTTGAGGTGTTTCTAATATCTCCCTGACATTTGTATCATTTCAACGGTTAACTATTTTTATTAAAAGGTGAAAGAATATGAATAGAAAAAGTGAACATAGATATATGAGACAGTGTAGAAAGTGTACAAACATATATTATACGTAACGCAAAATATTCAAAGAGATGTGACAGCTGTAAACAAAGATGTTGTTTTGGAATAAATAAGAACGAAATTGGTAATAACGAAAAAGGACCGAAGAAATTCAGGAAAAATAGAACCCCAATCAACTTTGAATTGTAAAAAATCAATAATGATTGCAGAATGTTTTAGGTTATTTAAAAAATGAAATTAAAAAAAATAAATAAACTAATATATTGTGAATGCGGTTGTAGAAATATATTAGAGAAGTTTGATAAAAAAGGTAGAATTCGTACTTTTATACATGGTCATAATAGAAGAGGAAAAATGCATGAAAATAGTAAAAATACAACATTTATTAAAGGTAGAATAGTATCACAAGAAATATGTGATAAAATATCAATTGGAAATAAAGGTAGAAAAGTATCTTTAGAAACACGAAAAAAAATATCAATTGCAAATAAAGGTACAAAAAATAAACAATTATTTGGTAAAAATAATCCAGCATGGAAAGGTGGTATAACTGGGTTTTGCATTAGTATAAGAAGATTAAAAAAATATTATGATTGGCGCTATGAAGTATTTAAAAGAGATGATTTCATTTGTCAAAATTGTAAAATAAGAAGTTATAGATTAAATGCTCATCATATAAAAACTTTTTCAGATATAATATTAGAAAATAATATTAAAACTGTTATTGACGGAATAAATTGTGAAGAATTATGGTATTTAAGTAATGGGATAACATTATGTAAAGATTGTCATATTATAATTCATAAAATAGAGAGAATAAAAAATGGTATCAAAAAAAGATAAACGTAGTTCAGGTTGGATTACTCCAAATATAGCGGTTTCAAAAAAATTATTAATAGAAAACGAACTTGATTATTATGTTAAACCATTTTATGATGATTGGGCTAATTATAGAGATGGTTTCAGAAATCTAAGTGATAAATCATTAATTAAAAAATATCCAAATACTACTAAATTAGTTAACTGGGAAGAACCTAGTGAAATAGCTAAAAATAATAAAAAGCTTAAAAGATTAATCAGAAGAAGAAAAATAAGGAGAAATAAACTAAAATGGGAATACTAGATAAAATAAAGGGAAAGGTTACAGAGTACGTTGAAGATAAGAAAGAAGAAAAAGCTTTTATGAAACAAATAAAAAAAGAAGCAATTATTGAATCTAAAGATGATATTAAAGCTGCTATGAAACAAAAAATTACTGCTGATTTTGTTAAGAAATCTACAACTTCTAAATCTGAAAAACTTAAAGGAATGTTTAATCTAAATGCTTTAGGCGACATTGATGCTAAAATAACTAGAATGAGTGGTGGCGGAAAAAAGATGTCTGTTATGGATAAAATGAATAATAATCAATCTGGTTCACCAAATGTAATGGATAAAATGAGCGGCAATTCTAAACCTTCAGATAAACTAGCTAAAATGATGGGAAATACTAATAAAACTACTTCACCTAATATAATGGATAAAATGAGTGGTAAAACAAACTCTTCAGATAGGCTAACTAAGATGATGGGAAATAAAAAGTCTAACTCAAATTTTATGGATAAGTTCAATAAATAATAATGGACTTTGGTATTTTAGATAACTCGAGTAATGGACTAGATAATCTTACGTCTAGTTTTATTTATGAAGAAAATGTTAAAACTTTAAATCTACATAATTGGCAAAGAAAATCATTGAAGTTATTTATGGAGAATAAAAGTATTTTAGCTGAAGCTGGGACTGGTACAGGTAAAACCACTTATGCAATTGAGTGTATTAAAGAAGTTCTAAAAGTTGATACGGATGTTAAAGTTTTAATTGTTAGTCCTAAGAATGTTATATTAGAAAAAGTATGGTATAATGAATTATGTGCTGCAGGTTTTAACATTAGAGATATTGGTGTTTATTATGGTGCAATAAAAGAACCAGCTAAAATTACTATTACAAATATCCAAACTGTTAAAGATTTAAACATGGATGATTTCGATTTCTTAATTGTAGATGAATGTTTACATAAAGATTCATTAATTAAAGTATCTGATAATAGAGCTTCTTATAGGTTTAAAAAAATATCAAATATTAATAAAAATGATATTGTTTTATCTTATAATGAAATAACTAAAAAACTAGAAAATAAAAAAGTATTAAATAAATTTTCTAATGGTAAAAAACAATTATATGAAGTTGAATTACATAATGGTAAAAAAATAAAATGCACTTTAAATCATAAATTTTATGATGGTGAAAAATTTAAAGAATTAAAATATTTTAAAGAAGGTGACATATTATTTCAATGTGTTCTAGGTGGAAGTTCAATTAAAATAAATACTAGAAAAAAATTAATAAAAGATGAAAAAATTAAACAAATTGTTTTAACTTCATTTATAGGAGATGGTAATATAAGTTATAATAAAGGTAATAAAATAACAGCTAGATGTAGGTTTTCATCAGTAAAAGAAGAATATATATTAATGAAAAAAAGAATATTAGAAAATTATGGAGAAAAAACAGATTTAAAATATGTTAAAAATAAAGGTTCATATAAGAAAGAAGTAATGATATATATAGTAAATACTAAAAGTTATTTGGATTTAAGAGAAATTAAAAATAAATATGATAAAGAAGGTATTAGTTATATTATAGAACAATTAGATAACTTTGGTTTAGCTTTATGGTATATGGATGATGGCTCATTTACTAAAATTAATGGAATCGCATATTTACATACTTGTTTTAGAGATATAAAAAAATGTGAATTAGTTAAAAATATTTTAGATAAAAAAGGATTTTATTGTTCAGTTCAAAAACGTACTTATAATGATAAACGTGGAATTTTTTATGATATAAGATTTAGAAAATTAGGTTTTAAAAATTTTAAAAAAGAAGTTTTAAAATATTGTACTAATGATATGTTATATAAATTTGGAGAATATAAATGATATTAAGACCTATAAAAATTAAATCAATAAAAAAAGTAGAAATAGCTGAAACTTTTGATTTAGAAGTTGAAGATAACCATAATTATTTTGTTGATAATATATTAGTACATAATTGTCATAATACAACTAAAAGATTATTAGATATATTTAATAGTTCAAAATTTAAATATAAAATCGGTTTATCTGCTACCATTGAAAGATTAGATAAAGGTCATTATGATATTATGGAATTATTTGATTATATTAAATATGATTATAATATAAAAGAAGCATTAACTGATGATGTTATAAGTTTTTTTGAATTTTATTCTATTGGTATAGAATTAGATAAAGAAACTAGAGAAGAATATGAAGAATTAACTGAAAGAATAAATTCTATTTATGCACATTTTGGTTCCTACACTAGAGTGATGAGATTTGGAGATATTGCAATTAAAAATCAACTTTTAGGCCTAATGAATAATAGAAAAATGCTAGTTAATAATTACAAAGAAAAGTTCATAGTTCTAACTGAAATAATAAAAAAGAATATGAATGAAAAAGTTCTAGTATTTAATCAATTTAATAAACAAACAAATAAAAGCTATTGGGAATTATTAGATATAGGTATAACAGCTGAAATAATTCATTCAGGAATTGATAAACAAACTAGAGATACAGTATTAGATAATTATAATAAAGATAAATTTAATGTTTTATTAACTTCTAAAGTATTAGACGAAGGGTACAATCTTCCTTCTATTCAAGTTGTAGTTTTAATGAGTAATGATACAGGTGGACGAAGACAGTTAATACAAAGAGTAGGTAGAAGTTTAAGAAAGAAAAAAGATGGTTCAAAAGCTAAGATATATTATGTTTATGTAAAAGATACTATAGAAGAAAATGAAGATAATATAGTATTTTTAAAAAACTTATCAAGTAAATCAAAGGAGTATTATTTTAAGGAAAACGAAGTGGTGGTAATAAATGATTGATGGATTAGGCATAGCGAAAAAGAAATTAATAGATAGGATTATTACTGAGAATTTTACAGTTGATGACCCACAAAAAAAGAATTATAATTACTTAGAGTTATTATATATAATTCAAGAAATGTCAACAGAAGAAGGTAAAAAATATTTCACAAGAGGATTAACTAAGAGAGGTCACACTATTTTTAGAGAATTTATAAAGTATTTAGTATATAGAAATATTGCAAATTTCGACTCAATGGTGCTCATTACTAGTGTAAAAGGTTGTTTAGATGAAAATACATTAATAAAAACTCAAGAATATGGAAACATATCAATAAAAGAATTAGTTGAAAATAAAAAAGATTGTACTCCATTATTATATTCTTTAGACAAAAAAACTGAAAAAGAAGTTAAAAGTTTTGGGATAATTATTGATTCAGGTGAACAAGAATGTTTTAAAATGAAAACTAAATCGGGTAAAGAAATAATTGCGACATCAAAACATCCATTTTTTATTAAAGATATAAATGGAAATATTAAAAAAATAAAATTAAAAGATTTAAAGAAAGGTGATAAAATAATAGCATTAGAAAATGTAATGTATTTTGAAGAAATTAAAACAATTGAATCTGTAGGATTAAGAAAAACTTATGATTTTCATGTTCCAGAACATAATAATTTCATATTAGGAAATGAAATACTTACTCATAATACAGGTAAATCCTCAGCTGCAATTATGATGGCCAAAGAATGGTGTAGAATTTTAGGAATAAAATTTAATCCTAAAAGACATATTGCTTATACTAATGCAGATGTAATGCATAAAATTGATACACTTAACAAGTTCGAACCATTAATTTGTGTAAGTGGAGATACTAAGATTTTAATTAAAAAAAATAGGAAAAATACATTTATTCCTATAAAAGAAATAGAAGGTAAAAAAAATATTTTAATTGGAAGTTATAATATAAAAACAGGTAAAAAAGAATTTAAAAAATCAGAAATATGTATTTGTAACGGAATAGGAGATGTATTTGAAATTGAACTTGAAAATGGAGATAAAATAAAAGCAACAAAAAATCATCTTTTTTTAACTAGAAATAAAACATGGAAAAGATTAGATGAACTTAAAGAAGGAGATGATATTATTTTAAATAATGAAAAAGAATGTTTACATTGTAAAAAAATTTATTTTGATAGTATACAAATAAAAAAACATGGTTTATGTTCAGATAATTGTAAAAAATTGTATAAATCTATTTATTTAAAAAAATATAATGATGAAAATAAAGTTATTTTAAAAGAAAATAAAAAAATTTATATAAAAGAAAATAAAGAACAAATCTCTAAAAGTAAAAAAAAATGGTACAATGATAATATTATTTATTGTAGAAAAAAAAATAAAAAATATGTAAATGAGAATAAAGAGGAAATTTATAAAAAAAATAAAATTTGGAAAGATAAAAATCCAGAAAAATATAGAAAAAGTGCATTAGCTTCACATCATAAAAGACAAAAAAGTAATGTTTTATATAGAATAAAAAGAGCATATAGAAGTAGATTATATCATGCAATAAAAAATAATAAATATAAAGATAATAAAAAAGATATAAAATCTAAAGTTGTTTTAGGATGTTCTTGGGAATATTTTTTTGAATTTATAGAAAAACAATTTACTAAAGAAATGAATTGGGATAATTATGGAACTTATTGGTCTATAGCCCATATTTCACAATGTTTTAAATATGATTTAAGTAATATAAAACAATTAAAAGAATGTGGTAATTATAAAAATTTACGTCCTTTAAAAAAAGAGTTAAATTCAAAAAATGGTTCTATTGATTATTATAGGTGGAAAAATGAAAATAAAAAAAATTAGTTATATAGGAAAAGAAAAAGTATATGATATTAAAAATATACAAGATAACCATAATTATATTGCTAATAATTTTATAGTTCATAACTGTGATGAAGCTGTTAATTTTATCACTGGGGCAGAGTGGAATAAAAAGGAGAATAAGGAGCTAAAAAAGAAACTGGCCCAGATAAGAACTAAACATTTTTTATTTATCCTCGCTTTTCCTCTTAAGATTCAGAGAATAGAGACTAATTATTTAAATTCATTCGTTAATTACTGGATTCATTTATCAGCAAGGGGAAGAGGAGGAATTTTTGTTCCTGATATGAATCCGGCTAATGACCAATGGAGAATGAAAGCATTTTTAAAGTTAGGGTCATATACAGAGTTTACAGAACCTTCAAAGGTTGATTCAATACTTAAGAAGCATCCAAACTTTTGGACTACTATTAAATTTCCTAAACCACCTAAATGGTTATATGATTCATATCTTAAAGTAAGAGAAAAGAATGTATATGATACAGAAGATGTATTAAATAGTGTATCTAATGAAGATATTGTAAGAGCATTATTAATTTTATCATTGAGAGATATAGTTACTAATGATAGTTCGTTATCAATGAATAGATTAATGTTACATATTAAAAATAAGTATGACATTAATTTAAGAAAGAAAATGATATTTGATACTTTAGAAGATTCAAAACAACTAGTACTAAAAATTCAAGAGAAGGCAGTTGGTATAACATCTAAGAAAGATGACATAGTTATTAAAGAAGAGGAAATTGATGATTAAAGATAAAGTATACAATCCAGAAATAATCTTAGAAGAATTAAAACTTCACCCTCATACTTATGAGACTATTTTAAAAGATTGTTTTACTCCAACTTTAAATTTAATATTAAGAAGAAAATTATCAAGATTTTGTAAGGAGAATAAATTATGCAAAAGTGTAATACCTGGAACTAGATTTGGTAAGATAATATTTTTTTTATTAGATAAAAAATATAGGATATTAGTTAAGAATGAAAGAATGGGAATATCTGTATATTATTTCTTTGACTTTAAAAGACTAAATAATTATTTTATTAGAGTGGATGAAATATATGAGTTACAGGGATTTAACTGGGTAAAGTTACCATCCCCAAAGATATTTTCAACCAAAGATATTTTAAAATTCATATAGATAAAAGAAAAGACTTAAATATAAGCATAGACTGTATACAATCTATATGAATTTTGGAGACGGAGCTGGGGGTATTTTATTTTTTTATTTAATTCAACATTATTTGAAATATTATTATTTGTTGTTATTTAAGAAGAATAGAAATAATATTAAGAGAAGTAATACTGAATTAAATACATATAGAAAAAAAGCTGTTAAAACACTAGATGAACAAAAAGCTTTCTTAACTAAAAAATATCCACATAGTGAATTTAAATTTAGTTTTAAAATGGTAGGAGCAATTTTATTTGGATTATTAAAGTTTATATTCTATTTGAATATATTTTTCTTTATACTAAAGTATTTGAATATATCTATAAGTATTACATTTGCAATTATTATGTGGATTATAGTTCCATTAACATCAACAATTATATTAACAAAATTTAATTTAGAACAAAGTGACTTAGTTCATTTCTTGAGGTGGAAATAAATGACTGTAAAATTTACAATTGGAAGAAGAGTGCCTAGAAATTTCTTTAAGAGAGGAGTTCAACAAATTGCTGATGTTTTGTCTTTTCAAGAACACATATGGTATATTATTAATAATTCATTAAAATTAGCTAAAAGAAAAGCTAAGGTAGGAAATCCTAATTTAATATTTGTAATTGAAAGATATAAAGAAAATGAAGATATGAATTATGTAATTCAATGGACTAAATTATCAATTAAAGGTACTGAGAAAGAAGAAGAAGGTGAATATACTGATATACTTAAATTTTATACACCTTTAGGTAAAGTTTTTGATAAGAATAAAAAATTAACAGATTCTAAAGATAAACTTTCCGGAATGTTTAAAAGTAAAGTTATTAATATGTCAGATGTAGAAAAGATGTATAAATTAGGCCTAGATGAAACTGGTGAAAATAACATCTCAAATAAGCTTTTAGAGATTGGAATCATGAGTAATGTCGAGTGGGAGAAAGATTTTAATTACTAAAAATAAATATATATATAAACATGGTTGGTATTTATATAAATAATGAGTCTCAAAAAAGATAAAATAAGCAAAAATGATGCAAGAGGTAGAGCTGAATATGCTAGGATAGTAGCAGCAAGAGAAGCTAAAAATTCACAACCCTCTCAATCAACTCCGGCTCCTTCATCCTCTCGTACAGTAACAACATCCAGTAGTAACTCTTCTAGTAGAAATACTCCTAGTCACTTTGACCCTTCTACTGGAAGAATAAGAGACTCTTCTCCAACTCCGGCTCCTTCATCCTCTCGTACAGTAACAACATCCAGTAGTAACTCTTCTAGTAGAAATACTCCTAGTCACTTTGACCCTTCTACTGGAAGAATAAGAGACTCTTCTCCAACTCCACCGGCAAGTTCTTCGTTAGCCACTCCTAAATCTTCTGGTGGAGTTTATTATTCTTCAACTCCTGGTTGGACTCCAACTAATGACCCAAATGCAACTGTTATAGATACCACTAGAAGTGGAGCTTTAACTGGAAGTGTTAGAAAAGGTTCTGCAGGTAGTTATCAACAAGTAGATTTATCTAATCAACAACGTTCTAATATTAAACAGCTAAGTAGTAAAGGTAAAGAAAGTACTCAGTTAGCTTCAGCATTTAAAGATTTTTACAAATCACAACCATTACCGCAAAGTAGAATGGTTAATACCCAAACGTCAACACCTCAAACCCAAAGCAACTCTAATCCATTTGATTATAGAGCTCCAAATGTACAAGCTTCATTTGCAGCTAGGCCAGTTTCATCTGGTCAAAAATCACCTGGTATGAGAAAACCTGCAGAATTTGCAGATACACCTTTTAGTATTAAAAAAGCTAATGATGGAACAGGTTCTTTCATATCTCCTTGGGCAGGAGCAGCTTCTAAAGCAGATTATAATATTAAAGAAAAAAGTTCTGATAAATTTAGTATAAAGAAAACATTCGGCGATGTTAACAATTATAATAGTTGGGATAAAAAAGCAAAAGTAGATGAAGTTAATATAAATATGGAACAACCTACTAATAGTATGGTTAATTCAATAAAATTATCTAATATGGATTTTAGTAAAAATGAATTAACTGAATTTGATAAATCTAAATCTACTTTTTATCAATCCCATCCATCTAAAATGCCAGAAGTAAAAGTAGAAAAATCTAGTTGGTTAAAAAGTGCAGATAGTGTTATAAGAGAGAAAATATTTGACAGAGGTAAAGAAAAACCTGTTGTGAATACAGAAATTAGTTTAGATAAAACTGATTCTACTAAACCTACTTTGTTTTCAAGTGGTGGAACACAATCCGCAGTAAAAATATTAGCAATGTCAAATCCAATAACAGCTCCAATATATGCAGGTATACAAATAAAATCTAATTTAAATAAAGTAGAAGCTGATAGAACTACTAAAGTTACTAATAAATTTTATGATAATGCAATACCAACAATTACATCTGCTAAACAAGACTGGAAAGATTATAAACAATATGAAAAAAGGCCTGATGTAGTTATAGAAGATTTACTTTCTGGTTATAAAGGTGATTATTCTAGTAGGCTTGATAGAGACCAAGGTATTGGTAGAAAAGAAAATTTTTTATCACAGAAAGATATATATAAAGGTTATAAAGAAGAAAATAAAGATAAAATTAG
>Ga0307928_10001624_pt1 | contig 17106 bp, 34 predicted proteins | sample AceLakmetagen232_FD_201815 | JGI IMG/M metagenome (GOLD analysis project Ga0307928, IMG submission 201815) | Saline water microbial communities from Ace Lake, Antarctica - #232 | ecosystem: Environmental > Aquatic > Non-marine Saline and Alkaline > Saline | place: Antarctica: Ace Lake... | reverse complement strand
AATTTTCAACCATTAAAGAAGCAATTAATAAATTAAAAATAAGTAGAAAAAAAGCATATGCAAATACATTTAAAGAATTTAAATTTATTAAGATTAAAAAATGAAAGGTCTTTTTGACGTAACTAAAATTATGTTTGAATATCCTGAAAAATGGAATGATGTAACAGCCGGAGAAAAGAAAAAATATTATTTTCAAATCCAACGGAGAATGGCTATAAAATTTCCACTTCAAGCTAATGTTTTACAGCATTTGAAAATTGATGCAGTTTCTGTTATAGATTTTTGGTATTGTTTTCTTGGAAAACAATTTAACAGAACGCCTTATTGGATGTATACAAAAGGAGTTAAAAAAGCAAAAGAAACAAAAGAGAAAAAAATTAACATAAAAGAAAGTCTTATAAGAGAATATGCTATTAAAAATAATTTTGATATTCGTTCTGTAAAAGATGCTTTAGAGTTTTTTCCTAGCGAAATGAAAAAAGAACTTAAAATTTTTCAAAAAATAATAAAATAAAATGGAAAAATTATCGTTTTTACAAACCATGGCCCTTATTTTTATGGTATGGGAATTTATAAAGATATTTTTAATTCCAAAAATAATTTGGACTCAGGTTAAATTTGAATGGTTTAAACAAACCAAAAATAAATCTGAGGATGTTATAGAGGGATTTTATAAAAAAAATCTATTTATCAGCTATATGGGATATATTTTTCTTGCTTTTACATTTTTTCTTTTGTTTTCACAATGGTGGTGGGTAAGTTTGTCCCTTATTGGTTTATCAATATTAACTGCTATAATTTTATTTCCTTCAATAAAAGATAATGAACCCTTTAGTTCAAAAATATTTTATATTATGCTTACAGATTTAGCATTTACAATATTGTTGTTATGTCAAGTAATAAATCCAATTGAATTGTTCCTGCATTTAAATTAATTATAATGAAAAAGATAAATAAAGTTCAACAATTACAATTCGATTTAATGAAATATGCAACATTCAATAATTTTGATGGCGAAAAAGTTGTTAATGATTTAATCAAACATTCTAATTTATGGAAAGGGTGTATAATGGGTCGACCTGATTTAATTCAGCTAAGAGATATAGAAGATGAAGAATGGAATGTTGATGAATTATACATACTAACAACCAAAGTCAATGATAAGAAGTTAGAATCTCTGGCGAAGAAATGGGATGCTGACGAAATTGATTATTTAGATTTTATTGAAGCAGGACGTAAATTAGGAACTTCTGACCCTGAAGGAAATCTTTTGAGAATTTGGTGGGACTAATGGAAAAAAAAGCAACAGTTAAAGAAATAATAAATATATGGGAAACGGGTGGGATTTCAGCATTAAAAATATTTTTAAATGAGGTCGTTGTTTTTGAAGGAACATGGGCAGAAAAAATTAAAAATTTACTTGAAAAGGGTCACGTAAAATCAGTTAATCAAGAAATTGAATTAATTGCTTTTAATTTAAATTTAAGAGATAAATTATATAAAAAAAATAAAAGTGGAAAATCAAAAAATTCTTGATACAATAGAAGAAAAAAACTTGTCAATTAAAGATTTAAAAATAGAAGAGATAATACCTAATTCTATTGATGAGGTAATTATAGTAATAATAAATGATGAACTTCAAATTCATCTTCCAAATAATATGATAAAAGAAAAATACCAACATTGGATGAAAGGCCGAGGCGGAGTTTTTGTAAATGATATTAAAAATAAAGAAAGAAATTTTCATTACGTACTTTTAAACGGACAAGAAGAAAAAATCATTGCCCGATTAATTGAAAAAGAGGAAATTGAAAAGTTTAATAATTTGAAATTAATTGATGGAAAAATAAAGGATAAACCTTATATGAAACTTAGAATTTTACATGAGGGTGAAAAGTTAACAAAAACTAATAGATATATAGAAAAAAATGATAAAATGGTCAAGGAACCTAAAATAATCATACCCAACCATATATCCTCTAAAAAGGACAGTGATAATCATGGGAACATTTCCCTTTTCAAAGATTAACACCAAAATTCCTAAAAATTATGCTAAATTAGTAAGTACATAAAAATAAATGTATAAAATTTTGAATATCAAAATAATACATGGTATATGTTTAAACTAAAAAAAAATATAATGAAGAAAGTAGAACAAACAAATTTTTTCAGAAATTTGCTAACGAAATCTAAAATAATATTATTTCTTTTATTTTTATTCTTAAGTACGGAAAATATTTCTCCTCATGCTCCAGATGATGAGAAACTAGGACCATGTTATTTAAAACATAAAAGAATTAGTGAACTGAAAATTTTTAATGAGAAATTAAAAAAAGAAAAACCAAATTTATTTGTATTAGGTGTTAGAGAGTCATGGGAAAAAAGCATGATAGATACTATTCCTAATTATGAAGTATGGAATGATTTTGGTTATATTGGAGCATGGCAAATCCATGTAAAATATTTACCTTCATTAGGAATACATGGAGTTACTTTAGAAGGATTTAAAGAAAACCCAGATGAAGTATTTCCTTTTGAAATTCAATTACAAGCCGTTGAAACGTTAATTGAAAGAAATATAAATCATCTCGGATGGTATTTTGATTATTACCCAGGTAGAAGAGCAAGAGGAGTTAATATTACTGAAGAGGGTATGATTTATGGTGCTCATTTAGGCGGAGCTTATGGTTTAAAGAAATTTCTTAGATATGGTATAAATCCAAGAGATGATTTTGGAACAAGTATAAAAGATTATCTTAATTACAAAAATACATTTTGGTATCAACTTTAATTTTATGAAAATAGATAAAAAAGAAAGAATAAGTAGAGCATCAAGTATAATATTTGAATGTCAAAGCGAAATGAGTGTTAGCCAACTTGAAAAATTAGCAAATGCTGCATTAAATATTCTTTATCCTGAGAAAAGAAAAAAGGAATATATAAAATAAAAAATGGCTTTAAATTGGGAAACTACAGATACGCAATGTTTTGTAGATCAAAAACACAAGATGATGCTCATACAAAATCCTGGATGGGCTCTTAATAAAGATAATGGAAAGGGTGACTCGATAGGTAGAACCTTTATTTCTTATTTTAATTACAAAGACGAAAGATTTTTAGAAGGTATAGAAGATTGTTGGGTCAAAAAAGAAAGAAATTGGTTCTGGAAATTACTAGGTAAAAAGTATTATTATCAAGGATATAGATATCCAACACATTATGATGAAGATTTATCTAGAGATCATGTTGCTTATACAATTTTTGCATTTAAATATAGTGAATACTATTCAAAGGACAAACTTAAAGAATTTGTAAAACATATACGATTTAAAATTAGTAAAAGATTTAAATTTACTATAAATTTATGGTTTTGGTCAAGAGCAATTTGTGGATCTAAATTTTATGAATGGTTATTTTATACTATTGAAATTCCATATTTCAAAATAATTAGACTATGGAATAAAATAATTTATAAAATAGCACCATTCGAAAGAGAAAATTCACAAGATGAATGGATTAAAATACAAAATGAATTAAAACCAAAAAGAATAGTTAAATTAGCTAGTCTTTTATTTCCTATTTATGCACTTCATAATAAATCTTGGCAAATTTATTTAATGCCAGATTCTAAAAGAAAAAGAAAATTACAAAAAATATGTTTGGATTTAGCTCCAAAATATAATTATGTAATCAAAATGTTATTAGGAGATAAAAAATCTTTCACAAAAAAAGCTGTATGGAATTATAAAAGTATGACATCAGGTAGATGGACTGGAATTTTAAATCCATGGATAAATGATAGAGATATGAATATTATAAAAGATGAAAAACTGTTAAAATTTAATGTCCAAGATGTTGATTACGTAAGAAATCTTTACAACACAATTCAGTGTAAAAAATATGTATAAACGGTTTAATATATAAAATAAATATAAATGCAACAACATGTATTTTTTCAAAATATAGGGCGAAAACAAGCAACATTAAAACAAAATTCAACATATTTACATAATTCTACTATATTAGAAATAGTAAATAACTGGTTTTATATAAAACAAATGATGCATAAATATAAAGAAGAAAAATTACATGAAGTTGATATATTAGAAAAAGAATGGTTTGATTTTATTTTGCAAAATGATATTAATATAGAAAAATACGAAAAAGTAGATAAATTTATGGATGATTATTTAAAAAAATAAATTTTAATGAGTGAAATTAAAATTCCCCCAATAAAAAAAGTTATTAGTATTATTGACTCTTGTATTAATGTAAAACAATTAAAAACTTGTGAAAAATTAGCTGACTTTTACACTGCATTAAGTAAGAAAAAAGGTGTTATAAATTACTCCTTAGTTAAAGAAATTCTTTATATTAAAATAAGTGAAAAAAGAGAAGAATTTTTAATGACATACAAGTTTAAGGGAAAAATACGTAGAAGAAAAATAAAAGAAAAAGAGCTAGAATATGAATTAATTGAAAACTTTTCATAAATGAGAGCTAAATTCGTAAATGAAAACATAAAAGATATTTTTCTCACGGAACATAACATTCTCCATAAATTTTTAGTGATATATAAAATATAGTACTTTTTTAAAAAAACATTTGTCAGATAATTTTGAAACTGAAGCTAATATAGATAGTTCATTTGGAGATCTTGATGGGGTAGAAGTAGCAGGAAGTACTGTAACGGGAAATGTTACTATAGATGGTAGTTTAATCATCAAAGGATTTAATGATGCATCATTATATTGGATATCTGTAACCAGTGCATCGGAACCTTCCGCGAATTTAGTAAAATAATTTAAAAAAATCAAAAAAATATTTTTTTATTTAAAAAAAAGTATTATATTTGTAAAACTTATTAAATTTAATTTAATATAAAACATATAAACAAACGAGATGATAACGACTTTAACATATAGTCCCTTTCAGTTACCACAAACCCAACTTTGTGAAGAGCTATTTTACGCTTTTATGAAAGGAGGATTAGGTTAAAAGATATTGTCATACTCAACATAATCTTCACCCTCCTTTCGAAAGACTGGAGGGTTTTACTTTATATGGGGATTATAAGTTCTTTGACGTATTAGAAATGTCCGGGTGGCCGAGTGGATATAGGCGGATGCTTGCAACCCATCATAGACAGGTTCGATTCCTGTTCCGGACTCAAAACTGTAGTGAGATATAAGAGTTACTTCGTAAACTTAGAATTTATAAAAAATGACTCTAATCAAATTTCTCAGTTTATGTGGTGGTAGCTCAGTTGGTAGAGCACAGGACTGAAAATCCTGGTGTCGGCAGTTCGATTCCGCCTCACCACACAACATGGCCGTATAGTTTAGAAGGCAAAAAATACGAGATTTGTAACCTTGAGCACTCAGTTCGATCCTGAGTATGGCCTCCAAAATTGCCCTTTGGTATAATGGATAATTACGTCAGGTTTTGGTCCTGAAGATCTAAGTTCGATTCTTAGGAGGGTAACTAGCATTTTTTTGTACTTTTTTCTTGAATATATAAAATAAAACTTATATGTCAAGAAAAGAAAAAAAATATCATTACATTTATAAAACAACGTGTTCTTTAACAAAAAGATATTATTATGGAATGCATTCAACTAATAATCTTAATGATGGTTATTTAGGTAGTGGTTCTGAATTAAGTAAATCTATTAAAAGATACGGAAGAGAAATACATTCTAAAAAAATTTTAGAATATTTATTAAATAGAAAAGAATTAAAAGAAAGAGAAATTAAAATAATAAGTAAAAAAATATTACAAGATCCTTTATGTATGAATTTATCAAAAGGTAATGGATCAGATTTTGGATTAGGATTAGTTACAGTAAAAGATAAAAATGGAAAAACATTTAGTGTTTCTATAAATGATTCAAGATATTTAAGTGGAGAATTAGTTTATCACCTAAAAGGAAAAGTTACAGTAAAAGATAAAAATGGAAAAACATTTAGTGTTTCTATAAATGATTCAAGATATTTAAGTGGAGAATTAGTTCATAATTTTAAGGGACATGTTACAGTAAAAGATAAAAATGGAAAAACATTTAGTGTTTCTATAAATGATTCAAGATATTTAAGTGGAGAATTAGTTCATAATTTTAAAGGAATGCTAAATGTAAAAAATAAAAATGGAAATATTTTTTCGGTTTCTAATAATGATCCAAGATATTTAAGTGGAGAATTAGTAGGTATATGGAAAGGACAAAAACATTCTAAAGAAACCATAGAAAAAATGAAATTATCTCAACAAGGAAAACAAAAAGGATATAAAAATTCTCAATTTGATACTTGTTGGATAACGAATGGAAAACAAAATAAAAAAATAAAGAAAGAAGGTTTAATTCCTAATGGTTGGGAATTAGGAAGAAAAATAAAGTTGAAATGAAACGGGTGGTGACCAGGGCTAAGGCGACGGTGCATTGGAAGCATCGTTTGAAGCGTTCGATCCGCTTCCACCCGACAATATTACGGGGTGTAGCGCAGTCCGGTAGCGCGCCTGGTTTGGGACCAGGAGGTCGTCGGTTCGATTCCGGCTATCCCGACTTAATTGCCTCTATAGCAAAATGGTAAAGCATCTGATTTAGGATCAGAAGGAGAAATCTATTATGGGTTCGAGTCCCATTAGAGGTACAAAAAAAATTGCCTAAGTGGCGGAATTGGTAGACGCGCCGGTCCAAGGAACCGGTTCTTATAGAGTGTGGGTTCGAATCCCATTTTAGGCACTGTGAACATTTTGTACCTTGGTTTTATGATATATAAAATAAACTTATTATGCCAAGAAAACAAAAAAAGTATCATTTTATTTACAAAACAACTTGTAATGTAACAAAAAGATTTTATATTGGAATGCATTCAACAGATAACTTAGATGATGGTTATTTAGGAAGTGGAACAAGATTATGGTATTCAATTAACAAGTATGGAAAAGAAAAACATGTTTGCAAACCAATAGAGTTTTTTAATAATAGAAAAAAATTAAAAAAACGTGAAAGTGAAATAGTAAATGAAGGTTTATTAAAAGATCCATTATGTATGAATATATCTCTAGGCGGCGAAGGCGGATTTCATAATGAAACTCATCGAAAAAAATTTCTTGAAAAAAGCAAAAAAACAAGATGGGGAAGTAAACATAATAATAATATTTTAAGAGAATTATGGAAAAATGAAGAATGGAGTAAAGCAATAAAAAATAAAATTTCGGAAAAATTAAAAGGTAATACTGTTTGGGTTGGTAGAAAACATTCTGAAAAATCTAAAAGAAAAATAGGATTAGCAAATTCTATAACTCAAAAAGGAGAAAGAAATTCACAATATGGAACTTGTTGGATAACAAATGGAAAAGAAAATAAAAAAATTAAAAAAGGAGAAATTATTCTTAATGAATGGAGATTAGGAAGAAAAATGAAATAATGAAATATATTGAATAGGGAATATCAATTATTTTCTTTTGATCTAGTGGACTAGGATACCAGCATGCAGGAAGTCACAGGTTCAAATCCTGTAAGGAAAACCAGATATTCTCTATATGGCGCCGTCTTCTAACTGGACAGGAACCCGGACCTTCAATCCGTGAGATGCGAGTTCGACTCTCGTCGGCGCTACTTTTAATGGGGATACTGGGCATAGGTGAGCTCAAGGGTCTGTAAAACCCCCGCTTCGGCTGTGGCAGTTCGAGTCTGTCTATCCCCACCTTTAAAAACATAAGATAATTTTATGTTTTTTTTTAAAAAAATTTTTTTATGTCATATTTTTTTATTATATTAGCTTCATATTAGATATACAACTTATGGATCAACATAAATTTTTAACAAATGTTCTCACTGAATATCATAAAAAATCTAAAAATTGGCGTTTATATGAAAAAATGAGAAGACTTGGTTCATTAGAGACTTTATTGATTTTGAATGGAGTAATAGGAAGTGGTAAAAAAATAGAATATGTGGAAAAAGAAGACTATGAAGATATGATACTTAGTAAATCGACTGAATTATTATCAACGCTTTCTTATAGTAATGATGTCGATATATTAGATTCTCAAGATTTTTATGAAGTTATGCAAAGTTATAGGCATTTAGATATAACAGAACAACATAAAGTTGTAGAGACTTTTGAAAATATTAAAACATGGATACGAAAAAATTATGAAAAAGTTTCTTCAAAAAATAGCTGATTTTATTGTTAATAGAATTAAAAATGCTAAAAATGATGTTGATGCTGACACCTGGTTTGATATTGGAATGAAAATGAATGCATGGCTTGTTAAACGAAATATTTGGTTATCATGAATGAAAAATTACAAGAGTATATTCAAGATACTATAGAAGGGGGAGTAATATCAGATTGTTGTGGAGCTCCTGTTGTTTATGACTTATGTACTGATTGTAAAGAACATTGTACTCCAATATATGATGAAGTAATGTGTGAATGTGGTGGAAATATTAATGCAGAAGATAATCATTGTATGATTTGTGGAAAAAAATATGAAGAATAATGGGGTGGTACCGAAGCGGTCAACCGGGCTTTATGGTAAATAGAGTGGCTTTTCGAAGTCTTCAGGGGTTCGAATCCTTTTCATCCCACCAGAGTAACGTTCTTTGAAAATATTAAAATACTTGATTCAATCGGGGCAGACTCTATTTAGATATAAATAAGATAGATAAAATGAAATCCCTTAAGTTTTTAAGCTAAATAATGGTAATTTAAGATAGATGCTTAAAAAATACATATATTTTCAAGTGGTTTAAATCCACTGTTTTGAGTCGTTCAACTTTTTTAGTTGGACCTCGGCAGGTTTCTAGATTACCTGCTAACTCTGGTTAAGGGACTAAGAGTGGTTGATGTCATTTAGTTGAGTTGTAAATGCAATGCAACTCAACAGATGGAAAGGTACCGAAGTGGTCAAACGGGATGGATTGTAGCTCCATTGGCTTGCGTCTTCGGAGGTTCGAATCCTCCTCTTTCCACCGGAAACATTTTGTACCTTGGTTTTATGATATATAAAATAAACTATATCATGCCAAGGAAACAAAAGAAATATCATTACATTTATAAAACAACTTGTAATGTAACAAAAAGATTTTATATTGGAATGCATTCAACAGATAACTTAAATGATGGTTATTTAGGAAGTGGAAAACAATTATGGCGTTCAATAAACAAACACGGAAAAGAAAAACATATTTGTGAACGGTTAGAATTTTTAAAAAATAGAGAAAAATTAAAAGAACGTGAAATTGAAATAGTAAATGAAAATTTTATTAAAGATTTACAGTGTATGAATCTTAAAGTTGGAGGATATGGTGGATTTTCAAATGAAGAACATAAACAAAAATTTTTAAAAGCAGGTACTTTAGCTGTAATGAAATCTGGAAAAAATAGAGAAAGAATTAATTGGTTACTGGAGAATGATAAAGAATGGGTTGAAAAATTAGGTAAAAAAATAAGTAATTCTTTAAAACAAAAGTATTTAAAAGGATGGAAAACATTTGAGGGAAAAAAGCACACTGAAAAAACGAAAGAAAAAATGAGAATGCATAAAGGTAAACAAAATGGTAACAAAAATTCTCAATTTGGAACTCACTGGATAACTAATGAAAAAATAAATAAAAAGATAAAAAAAGATTCTCTTATTCCAAAAGGTTGGAAATTAGGTAGAAAAAATATTAAACGTTCTTTGTGTGTTGTTATATAGAGGTCTGAACTGATAAGACGATGCCTATTAATCGTCAAAACAGTTCGTAAGAATGCATTCTTATGTGGTAGATTTCAAAAAAGAAGTTCCACGGTGTATTCATTTGAATATTCTGAAAAATAAGTATGGCTCGGTGGCGGAAGTGGCAGACGCACAGGTCTTAAAAACCTGTTCCCTTGTGGAGTATGGGTTCGATTCCCATTCGGGCTACAATTAATTAAAAGAAAATTGAAAAATGAAAAATAAAATTAAATTTCCACGATTTTGGTTTGATGGAAATCTCGCGTGGGGTTTAATAAATAATATGGATAATTTTCAGAGAATTGTAGACTGTTATAAAGATGAATTAACAAGAGATGAATTATTAGATAAATCTTTAAACGCTATTGAACATAGACAACCTAGATATTCTTTAAAAAATAAAGAAGTAAAAGATAAAAACAGTATTAAAAGTTTTGGTTTAAGAATGGAACATAGAGGAAATACAACATTACGTCAATTTTTAACAGAAAATGGAATTAAACTTTAATTTTGCGCGGTGGTAGAGTGGCCGATTACATAGGGCTCATATCCCTATTCCTTTTAAAAGGACTCGCTGGTTCGAATCCAGTTTAGGTATCTTTTTGTACTTCTTTTCAATGATATATAAAATAAACTATATATCATGCCAAGAAAGCAAAAAAGGTATCATTTTATTTATAAAACAACATGTTCTTTGACAAGACGCTTTTATTATGGAATGCATTCTACGGACAGCTTAAATGATGGTTATTTAGGTAGTGGATCAGAATTAAGTCGCTCCATTAAGAAATATGGAAAAGAATGTCATATAACGAAGATTAAAGAATTTGTTCCTAATAGAAAAAAACTTAGGAAGAGAGAAGCGGAAGTAGTAAATGAAGAAATGCTTAAGAACCCATTATGTATGAACTTATGTAAAGGTGGTAAAGGGTTTGATACAACTGGTTTAGTTACAATAAAAGATAAAGATGATAATACATTTTCTGTATCAATTAATGATCCAAGATATTTAAGTGGAGAATTGACTCCAATTATAAAAGGAAAGGTTATAGTTCAAGATAAAAATGGAAATAAATTTCAAGTTAGTAATAAAGACCTTAGATATTTAAGTGGAGAATTAGTTGGGGTGAATAAAGGAATGATTACTATAAAAAATAAAAATGGAAAATGTTTTAATGTATCAGTAAATGATCCAAGATATTTAAGTGGAGAATTAGTTAGTATATGGAAAGGGAGAAAACATTCTAATAAAACTATAAATAAAATGAAACAGTCTCAACAAGGAAAACAAAAGGGAGAAAAAAATTCTCAATATGGAACTTGTTGGATAACTAACGGAACGAAAAATAAAAAAATATATAAAGGGGATTTAATTTCTGAAAATTGGAAATTAGGAAGAAAAACTATAAAACATACTTAAGGCGAGTTAGCTCAGTTGGTTTAGAGCGTTGGAATCATAATCCAAAGGTCATCAGTTCGATTCTGATACTCGCTACTTAATAAAAAATATGGAAATTTTAAAAATTAGTTCATCGAAAAATTCCCCATCAGTATTAATTGATATGGCTGATGATATTGTTTTAAAAATTAAAGGGCATTCTATAATGGAAAATTCTGAAGAATTTTATCAAGAAATAATTGAGGCACTTGATAAATTATTAGTTTCAGAGAAGGAAATTATAGCTACTATTTATTTTGTTTATTTAAATAGTGCGTCAGTGAAGTGTATTTTATCTGTATTAAATAAAATCAAATTATTTAATAAATCAAAAATCATTTGGATGTATGAAAATGATGATGAAGATATGAAAGAACGTGGAAAAGATTTTGAAGAAATAATAAAAATACCTTTTGATTTTATAGAACAAAATTATGAGATGGGAGTCTAAAGATAGTAAAAATAAACGATTAGTTGGAACAACAAGAATTATTAGGAAATTTTTATATTTCCCAAAGGAAATGGATGGAGAAAAAAGATGGCTAGAAATTGTATATATTGAACAAAGAAGATGTAGGGATCGTAATTATTTAAATAAGACAAAGAATTGGTGGGATGATGTAAGATGGGTTGATTCAGAAGAAAAAAAAACATTTGAAAAAGAAAAACTAACAAAACTAATTAGAAAATTAATAAGAGAAAAGGAAAATGATACTAATGTTTTTAAAATTTTTGAAAAAATAATGCATGAAGAACCAAAGCATAAGAAATGTTTTTAGAAGATAAAATATTAAGAAAATTACAAAAAGTTTTTCCTAATCGATGGGAAGAAATGATTGAATATTTTAAGAAAAAAGAAGCTGCATTAAAAAAGGCTCCTGAAAATGTTCAAGATAAAATGGGTAAAGATTATATTAAAAATCTTATCCTTGATAGAATTAAAGGAAAAGAATATGTTTTAAAACGGGAACAAGAAGTTCTTAATAAAATAATACCAAAGGATAAACTTGAAGATGGCGTTACTTATATTGCAATGGAAGATACAGAAAGTTTATGTAGATATTTAGGGGAAGCTAGATGGGATGAAAAAGAAGGAATGTTTTGGTACACAAGAACTAAATGGGGACATACATTTGAAGATACTATGAATCATTTTGCAGATGTAATAGATAAAGGATTAGCAGGTTTTACACCCATAAAAAAGAAATAATGAATTTAATAAAATTAAACAATTCTTCAGCTAAAATAACTAAAGCATTATCAACCGAAGATAAAGAAGCTATTAAAGAGTGGCTTAAAAAAAGTTTAACAATTAAAGTAGATATGAGTTATGATTCAAGTTCTGTAGATGTAGATATTTTATTAGATGGAGAAAAATTAGCTTCAGGAAGGGGATCAAAATATTCTCAATATGATACAGGACCTAGATAATTAAAATACAATGGAAGTAATAAAGTGGAATAAAAATAAAAAAGAACAAAGAGGAGCAGGATTTATGGTTGCTATAGATCCTAAAGAAGCAGTTAAAATAATTCAAAGTTTATCAACACAAATTGCTAATAAAAATCCAAATTCGGGTAGAATAGAGTTTTATACAAATAAAGGAGAATATTTTTCTATTTCTGTTAGTGATCCTAATATTCCTCCACCTAGTGAATTAGAAGTTGGATTTATTTATGATCAAATTAGAGAGAGTGAAAAAGGAAAGGCCCCTTGGCGGAATAGGTAGACGCGCTGGTTTCAAAAATCAGTGTTCAAAAGAGCATAAGAGTTCGAGTCTCTTAGGGGCTACTAACTAATATTTAAAATTATGTTTTCATCACTATCGGGAATGTTTTTAGGTTTTATAACCAATTTAGTATTAATTGGATTTTATTTTATAGAAGCAATTATTCTTGCTATTACATTTAATAAAATGGCACCAGTAATTTCTGAAAAATTTGATTTAGTTCTTCCTATAGAGCATGTTTCAATATGGTTTGTATGGGGAATTTTTATAATTATACATTTTGTAGGAAGATTAATTAATATGTTAATTCCTAAATTGGTAAATATTGAGAATAATCAAAATGCAAATTAGGTAAAAGATGACAATACCAAAGTTTAAAGAAGATTTAAAAGCATTTTATAAAGATCTTTATCCACATCAACATATTCCGTTTTGTATAGAAAGGAGTGATGGTGAACTATTATTAATGAATAATGATTTTAAAACTTATTCATTTCAGGATTTTGCTGTTAATGGTAAATGGCCTTATGGAAGATTATTTAATGATTCTAGAGTGAATGAAGGAGATTTTAAGGTTGTATCATGGGCTCCTATTGAAAATCTTTTTAATCATCCAGAAAAATATTTTATTAAAAAATCGCAATTAGTAATTAATTATAGAGTAAAAATAGAATAAAATGTATTACGAAGATTTATCTACTTATGTTTATGGATTTACTAATCCAGATGCTTTAAATATAGGATGGTTAGAAAAAGGATATTCATTTCCAACAGGAAATTTTCCTGAAAAAGAAAAAGTTCTTAAGAAACTAAAATCTATGAAGAGACAAAATCTCTATAGAGGATGGCATGGATGTGATTTTTGTGACCATGAAATAACAAAAAATGGAACTACTACGTTAGTACATGATAGAAATGGAAATGGAGAATATATTATTGAAGGGAATAATAAAACTTATTCTGCTCCTGCTTTAATAACACATTATATAGAATCACATAATTATAAACCACCTCAGGAGTTTATTGATGCAATTATTTCACTAAAATAAAAATTATGTATTACGAAGATTTACATGTCGAGGAAGGGAATTACAACCATAAATTGATTAAGGTTGGATGGTTAGACAAAGGCAAACCATATAAAGTAGGGAAATGTCCTGAAGGATTTCTTGAAAAACTAAAGAAAATAGAACCAGCAGCTTTTACAAAAGGATGGCATGATTGCCCATTTTGTAATAAAGCAAAAAGTACTTCCCAATTTCAATGGAGAATAACAGGAAAAACATATTATGATGTTCCTTTTATGATAATCCATTATATTGAAAAACATTCTTATTTGCCACCTCAAGAATTCATAGATTTTGTAATGGAACTTGTTCCAGATGAAGAAATTCCAAAACTAAAATATGCATCGCCACATTTTAAATAAAATAAAATCAAGAGGTGATTAATAGTTAATTATAGAATAAAAGTATGACATTTTGTCATATAATGAAAACCTAGCATAATATTTGATATATAATATATAAATATATAAACATTTAAAAAATGGGTTAGATACATCAAAAATTAATTGTTATTACTCGTAGAGATTTATCACCGGGTAGCCAAGCTGTACAAGCAGCTCATGCTGCAATTGAGTTTCAACATGAATACTTTAAAATTGCAAAACAATGGAATTCAGAATCAAAGTATTTAATATTTCTCTCTGTTCAAGACGAACAAGCTCTTTTAACTTTATTAGAAAAAATTCAAAAACATGGATTAAAGTGTTCTGTGTTCAGAGAACCTGATATTAATAATGAAATTACTGCAATAGCAGTGGAACCATCAGAGAAATCTAGAAAACTTTGTTCAAATTTACCTTTAGCACTAAAAGGACTAAAATGAATGTTAAAGATTACATATCACAATGGGAACAAGAACAAGAAAGATTATTTTATTGCAATCTTTATATGTTTGATTCTAATTTAAACAGAGAGAGAAGAATTAATGTACTTTATGAAATGAAGAAAAGTAAAGAACAAGGATTTATTTCTGATACTTTGGGTACAATATTTATTGAATTAAGTAGAAAGGCTGTGACAACATATTATAATAATTTTGGTGAAGAATTAAAAAAAGATATGATTCAAACAGGTTGCTTAAATGCATGTCAACATTGGCATAAGTTTAATCCTAAAAAAACTCATAGAGTAATTCCATATTTACTTTGTATTATTAAAAGTGGGTTTGCAAAATTTTGTCATCGGGAAGGTATGTATAAAAAAATTTTAAGAGAAATGAAAGAAACATAGATTTACATAAGAGGTCCCTGATTTATTTTTTATTTTATAAATTAAAATAATTAAAATAATTAAAATAATAAAATAAGAAATTAATCATGAAAAATATAGAAAATTTCTGCTCAGCAGAACCAAAAGACGTTTTAAATAATTATCGTAAGGCTATTGAATTAGCACAAAAAATTATTAAAGAGAAAAATTGGAGATGTAATTTTGATTTTTGGGATTATATTGAAGCAAAGGAATCTGATATTTATGATCTTACAAAAAGTCAATTAAAGAAGTTTAGAAATAAAGTTAATAAAGTTCTTAGAAAACCTGGACTTAGAAATATTAACACACTTCTTTGGTTTGTATCAAAGGTTATATTTAAGAATTCAAAAGCATGGAATTTAAAAATCTCTGAAAAAGAAGAGAAAATTCAAATAGCTCGTAGGCGATGGAAAGTTGCAAGAGATATTTCAGAACAGCTTCTTAAAGAATATAAAGAAGAAAAAGGAGATTTTTATAAGAAATAAAGTTTTGTTCGGTTACTGCAGGGAGCCTAATGTACAAGGCAACCGAAAGTTGATGTGAAAATACCCTGCATATAGTCCTATAGCTCAGTCTGGTTAGAGCTCCGGCTTCTAAACCCGGGAAATGCGTGGGTTCGAATCCCACTAGGACTACTATGAATCAGAAGAAAATGTTATGAAAAAAGCTTTTCAAATAAGAGGTGCTTGTATAGGAACTACTATGAAAAGGTCTTCAAAAGATATTTTTATAGATGGAAATATTTATACAAATATTTCTGTTAGTGATTTATCTGCAGATGGAGTCATTGTTAATGTGTTAGGAGATGTTTTTTTTAGTTAAAAATAAAAAAGACGTACCACCTAGATGTTTATGGTTACCAAAGAAAGCAAATTATAGATATTCTATTGTTAATAAACAAATTATAAAACAAGAAACATTACCAGAAAAGGTAAGTGATATCATTGCAAACCTGGACATAACTATTTATTGAAAACTTTTCAATATTATCAATATATAATATGAAAATAAAGATAAACAAAATGAATACATCATTAACAAATTCATATGAAGCAAGAATCAATACATCATCAACAAATCCATATGAAGTTACACCAAAAATAAAAATTATAAAAAGAGTTACAAAAACTATAGAAAAATATGATTCAGGTGGAAAACTTATTGGTAAAGAAGTTATAACTGAAGAATATGAAGATATTGAACGAGAAACATGGGAACCCAATAGATGGACGACACCACCAGAACAGCAAGATGTATGGGTTTTAGGAGGAAATACAGGGAATTTTAATAATTCTCTTATCACCTTTTAATTAAATTTATTGCATTAACTAGTAATAGAAAAAATAAAAAGATTGTTATATAAATAAAATTTAACAAAAATTTAACAAAAAAAAATTTTTTAATTTAAAAATTTAATATATATTTGCTTTATGAAATTTTGTTGTAGTGAGATTATGGGTTACTTCGTGGAATAATGAAAAATGCCCTCATCAATTTTCTCAACAAATTTTTTGTTCTTTGAAAATTAGTTGTAGTAAGTAGATATTTTCATGAATTTTTATGAAAAAGCAATATAGAAAAAATAGACTATTGGTTAAAATTAAATTGGAAAATAGGAAGAAAGATTAAATTTTAACGAAAATAAAAATTATGCAGTGATAAAAGAGTTACTTCGTTTTTAATAGATAACAAACCAAAATACTCTTTTTAGTTTTCTCAATAATTTTTTTATAAACCTTTTGCTGATCCAGAAGGTTTTAAACCTGAGAAAACGTCACGTCTTTTCAGGTTTTTTTTGTTTAATATAATTAAAGAAAGGTTTATTATGTCAAAGTACAATGTAAAAAAAGAGCCAATAGTTAAAAGAACTATTACTCACCAAGGAGGATCTG
>Ga0307928_10001623_pt1 | contig 17114 bp, 14 predicted proteins | sample AceLakmetagen232_FD_201815 | JGI IMG/M metagenome (GOLD analysis project Ga0307928, IMG submission 201815) | Saline water microbial communities from Ace Lake, Antarctica - #232 | ecosystem: Environmental > Aquatic > Non-marine Saline and Alkaline > Saline | place: Antarctica: Ace Lake... | reverse complement strand
GGAATTAGAAAAGCATTAGCTAATCCAAGAACTCCTAAGAACTTTAGGAAAGGATTAGCGAAACGACTAAAAAATCTAACTGGCAAATGAAAATACTAAAATACTTTATGATAGGATTGAAAGGATTGATAGCATTAATATTAGCTAATATTATAATGCTGCCAATTTTAGGATTAATCAATGTGTTAGGTTGGTTATCTATAGATAATATGTTTGTAGTAATACTTGTAGCCTATATACTAGCATTACCACTAAGTATTTTAGTACTAGGATTTACTATATCTAAAATATTTAAAATATCGAAATGACTAAAAAGAAAAGTAATAGCAATACTGGAAAATACGCAATAGCTTTAGCAATAATTATTCTAGCAGTAGCTATTTTATTTATTGGTTTTAAATTTAATATTTTTCAACAATATTTAGGTGGTGATAGGTTTACATTACCAGATACAGATATAAATATTAAAGATGGAGATTGTGATAATTATCATATTTATAATGAATATGTAAATGTTTATGGGATAGGAAATATATCTTTATTAGAAGATATGTGTACATATATTAATCCAGATGGATTAAGAACATATCGAGATGAATTTGGATGTTATATAGGAGATATTGATGATTTTGATTGTACAGGTATTGCTTATGATTATTTTGAAAAAATGTGTGATAGTCTACATGCAGAATATGTATGTGAAAAGTGGTATTTAGGCTGTTTATGTAATGAAAATGCTCCTGAAGAAGGAGATTTTTGTTCTGAAGAATGTATTGATGAAGGATTTAATGATGGTTATGGTTTTGTAGACACTCATACAGATTGTGATTTGATAGGTGAAGGTGGAACTGAATCAGCATATCAAGAAGCTGGATGGGATGGTTTCTGTTGCTGTTACTATGAATTACCGGATGATACGAAAAGTTCTTGTGGTGAAGGATATAATACATTATTTGGTGGAATATGTGAAGGTGAGTGTCCGAGCGGTGAATATTGTTTAGAATATGAAGATATTCAAACCGGTGAATGGTATTGTAGATGTAAACCTGATGGTTGGACACCTGAAGATCAATTCATATATTGTGAAGATATTGTTATTCCTACCGATGTTGGAGATAAAGGTAGCTATTGTGATAATTGGGGATATTGTGCCGGAACAATATATTCCTGTGGACATTATTGGCTATGGAATGAACAAGAACATAAATGTGGTTGTGTTGAAGGTTTCTTTTGTGGACAATACTGCTATGAATACTTTTATGATACTTGTGAATGTCCTCCTGAAAGTCATTCTGAAATAGTTATGAGAAGTACAGTTCAATGTGTTCCAGATGGTAAAATATGTGTTGATGGAGTACCAGTATGAAAGGAAAAAATAAATTAAATGGTTTAAAGAATAAGACATTAGTAAAGATATTTTTAGTAACTTTTCCTACATTTTTAATAGTACTCGGTGTACGTGGATATTTAGTAGAAATGATACCTACTATATATAATGTTAATCTAGTAATGATAATTTTAGGATTTTTAATATTAGCTTTTTCAGTAGGAATACTTAAAATTAAGAAATGGTAAAGAAACAAGGACATTACAGAAAACATAGAAAGAAATTGTTAGCATTATTAATTAGTCTTCCTTTTATTATTTATGCATCAAAGATACTAGCAATAGTATTTATAGAGGATCTAGCAGTATACAAAATGGGTGTACTAGGCGTATCATTACCTTATGTAATAATATTTATAATAATATTCGCTATTTCAGCACATTGGTTATTAATTGATTCAAAATTATTATCACTTAAAAAGTTGAAAAAGATATTACAAAAATAACCTATATGAGACTAAGAGTCATAGAAAAGAAAAACACAAACTGTGGAAAAAATGAAAAAACATATGAAATTTATACCAAAAATATTTGGTAAAAATTGGTGGTGGAAACTACCTTTGATGACAGTGATAGTAACCATAGTAGCATTAATACTTAATTTCGCATTAGGTTTTATCTCCATAGCAGGAGCATATGCTACTGGTGCAACATTGATAATTTCTGCAATCCTTTTAGGTTATGTGTTACATATGCATAAGGGAGAAGAGAATTTAGTATATATTCTTCCTAGATTAATGTTCGTAGTAGGTTTAGGTAGTATCTTAGTAACTTTAATAGGTACTATTAGTGGATTTACTTGGGCAACATTTGATGTAGCATTTTCATTACAAGGATTAGGAGTGGCGTTAATGGCTTTCTTCATAGCAGAAGTTATAGTTACGAAGATTAAAAAATAAAAGCAAAAATAGGTTGTGTCCTCGTTGAAAAATGGGGAAGGCTCGGTGGATAAATTCAATTAAGGGAAGATGGTAAAGAAAAACAAGAAATTAATAGGTATATTAATAGTCTTTATAGCAATAGCTATCATAGGCTCTTGGTATGGTTTAAATTATGCTGCATTTGCAGATTATTCATTAAGTGATGAATCTTCAGATTATGATTATGATTCGTATAATAATATTCTCAAAGTAAATTTAGAAGGAAATGTTCTTGCACAAGAAAGATTAATTTTAAGTACTGAAACTTTAGGTAGTTCAGAATTACTTTCTAAAGCGTCTAATATATTTATGGATTTATTGGTTGAAGAAATACCTACTGTGGAATTAGAATATATCGGGGATTGTCAGATAGAAAGTACAAGTCCATATTTTTGGTATGCTTGTGCTAAGGAAGGAGATACAGATACGGAGCAAGCATTAGCTCAATATTGTGATATAAGTTGGAAATTGACTCAATCTAGAATTAATGGCGGTGTAGATGATATTAAATCTGCAACCAATGCACAATCATATAGATGTAGAAAAGATAAGTTTTATTCACTTATACATGAAAGTGATTGTAGAGCAGTTTTAGTAGTTTCAGGAGATAATCCTCAGATTTTAGAGGTTATTTATGGAGAGTCTAGTGTAAGTAATGCTGTATTAAATTGTAAATTAAATATTGAACCAATTAGTGGAGCTAATAGATTTGCCGGTGGAACATATGTTGAATGGAAGTTAAATGGTAAATTTGATTTACCAGATACCCCTGAAGACGAATCTGAAGAAGAGGATGAGGATGAAGAAGAAATTCCCCCTGAAGAAGAAGATGTTGAAGATGAATCTGAATGTACTGAAGGAGAATGGCAATATGAAACTTGTCCAGACGGAACTCAAATTCATGAAGCTCAATGTGTAGATGGAGAATGGATATATATCAATTCAATCTGTCCTGAAACAGAAGAAGAGGATTTAGTTGATGAAACTACTGAAATTGATGAAGAAACTACTGTTGAAGATCCTACTAGTGAGATAGAAGAAAAAGAAGGATTTTTCGCATGGATTGATAGTTTCATACAAAAGCTGAAAAATACAATAGATAAAATACTTAATAGATAAAATGTAGATAAACAAAATGAGTACACAAAATAAAGCAAAAACAAAGATAAACTTAGTTATATTAGGATTATCTTTACTTTTTATTATTTTATTTATACCTGAGATATATGCTTATACACTAGGAAGTGATACATTTGATTATAGAACTAATATGACTAATGAACCTTCCACTAAAGTATTATTTTCATTAAATGGAACATATCTAGTTGCAGGTAGAGGTATGTATGGTATGGGTGGATATGGTGAATCTCAACTATTAGGAAATGATACTAATTATAATGATTCAACTACTGCTTTTGGGAATAGTTCAACAGAATTGTTTTTGGTAGATACAGAACAAAAAACAACATTTGGTACTCCTAATTCAGATTTAATATTTTTTTATCCATTTGATAATAATGATTCAACTATAATTTTAGAGTATATAAATGAAAGTAACCTTACAACTAAAGTAGGAACTCCTAAATATGTAAGTGATTGTGTATTTGGAGGATGTATGAACTTTTCTAATGGTGATGAAGATAGCTGGAAAACAACAACTAACCTTCATACCAATTGGAATCATAATTTTACTATAGGTTTTTGGTTTAAAACATTAACACCTCGAACATCACATGCAGCACCGTTTAATATGGGTGGAACTGCATTTGGAAGCGATAGAATTGCTCTTTTTATCTATGATGAAGCATATGGAGATACTATAATGTTTGCAACTGAAGGTGGTAACGCGGGAGGTATGGATTGTTATAATGCTTCTTTAAATGTTTCCGATGGAGAATGGCATTCTGTAGTTGGAGAATATATAATAGAACCTTCTAATGTAAAGAGGTCGCTTTTATATGTTGATGGAACGCTTCATGGTAACGTTTCAGCAACGAAAGCATGGACATTTGATGATATGGATTATTATATGTTTGGTGAAGATGGATATACTTGGAATATGCATCTTGAAGGATATGTAGATAATGCTTTTGCTAAGACTGGATTAATGACTTCTGCTGAAGTAGAACAATGGCATAATAATTCATTGAATGTTAATATGTTGTTAGGAATTCAAGAAGAAAAAGCTGAAGTCAATGCAACACCTACAATAATTATAAATTCTCCAGCTAATGGTACAGAGTATTCTAATGAAACACTTAGTATATTAATTAATTATACTTCTAGTGATACAGATTTACAGAATGTAACTTTATATTTAGAAAATGGAACTATATTACAGAATAATGAATCCTTAGCATCTGGAAGTCATACTATTACTTATTCACTAAGTGTATCTGAAGGAAATAATTATTCAGTATTTGTTAATTCTACAGATGATAATACTGTTAATACAACAGGAGTTTATACTTATATTGTTAAAACTGTAGGAAATACTCCCCCTGAACTTATATTAAATAAAACATATGGGGAGATTACTCATGATGCACCACCTTCATATGAAGATATAAAATTCAATATAACATGTTTAGATTCTGATTTAGGTCAGACAATTACTGCGTATTTAAATATATGGAATGGTTCAACTAAATATACTTTTTATAACACTACAGTATCTAATAATACTCAGACAGATTTATACACATTAAGTGCTACATATACTAAAGTTGGTGAAGTTTGGAAAGGAGAGTTCTGGTGTGGTGATGGAACTGTAAATACAACTGAAGATAATGATTCAGTAACTATAGAAAATACAGCTCCAGTTTTAGTAGCTTATGATACTGCTCCAAATAGTCCAACTGAATTACAGAATATAACCTTTAATATTACTTGTTCAGATACAGATTCAAGCCAAACCATTACTGCTTATATAGAAATACATAATGGTACAAATTCACATACTAATTATTCAACTACAGTAGTTAATAATACAAATAAATTATTAGTCACACTTTCAGGGGCAAATGTTGGAGAAACATGGAACGCTACATATTGGTGTGGAGATGGTACAGCAAATACTTCTAAAAGTTCAGAAGCTGTAACTGTTGTTGCGGTAAATTATGGAGAATGGAATTGGTCTTATGAGTATAGAGAGAATATTACTTCTAAACCTAACTCAGAAATGCTTTTTGCTATAAATGGTACAGATGGTTTAGGATTATACGGTTGGTCAGGACAAGGTAACATAGCTTTATATTATAACGATACTGATTTTAATATTTCAGAATTAGCTAATGAATCATATGATTTTTTTAAAGTAGATACAGATTTAAAAGAGACTTCAGGAGCATTTCCATCAGATTTAATATTCTTTTATCCTTTTGATAATAATGATTCTATAATAATTGATTATATTAATGAATCTAATTTAACTATAGAAGCAGGAAGTCCTGATATTAAGTCTAATGGTAAGTTTGGAGGTGCAGTTAATTTTGCTTCAGGAGAAGAAAGACTAAGAACAACAACTAATTTGCATACTAATTGGAGACATAATTGGAGCATAGGTATGTGGTTCAAAACTAATCAAACATCTACAGGAACTTTATTTAATGCAGCAGGTACAATATTGACTACAGACAGAATAATATTTACTGTTTTTTATGATGCTTATGGAGATACAGTAATGCTTACTGTTGAAGGAAATAATGGTGCTGTTGATGTATATAATGATTCTATTAATGTTACGGATAATCAATGGCATTATGTAGTTGGAACATATAATAATGCTACTAGAGAAACAATTTTATATCTAGATGGTGTAGCTGTAGGTTCAGGTACTAGAGGAGCAGGAGTACAAGATGATTTAGACTTTTATTCATTTGGAGATGAATATCATGATTGGAATCTTTATTTTGAAGGATTAATAGATAATGCTTTTGCAATAAATAGAATACTTACTCCAAGTGAAGTAGAAGAATTAAATAATAATTCATTGAATGTTAATATGATGTTAGGAACACAAGAGACTAAAGGAAGTTCTAATACTTCTATAATTAGTCTTAATTCACCAAGTGATGGACAAGATTTTGCGTATAATGTAACTTCAGTAACATTAAATATTTCAATTACAGACCCTGATGGAGAATTATTTAATGTAACTTGGTATAATGCCACTAATAATGCAATATTTAATATAAATTCTTCAATAACTAATGGTTCTGATGTAACCTATACTTTAATAGGATTAACGAATAATAAGACTGTTTCATGGTTTGCTTCAATATTAGATTTAAATAATTCAGAAGTAACTAATGGTTCAACATGGACTTTTATTTTAAATGAAACCGTAAATTATACTCCTACAATAATAGTTAATTTTCCAACTAATAACGATACGAATTATAATTCTACAACTACATATATAATATTTAATTACACTACAAGTGATACTGATGTAATGAATGCTACTTGTTATTGGGGTAACGGAACTGTATTACAAAATAATGAATCCTTAACAGCAGGAAGTCATACTATTATTTGTAATTATACAGATTTGCTTTTTAATCATAATTATACTTTATTTACTAACTCAACTGATGGAAATACTGAAGCAACTACAGGCATTTATACAGTTAGGATAAATAACACATATCAATATACACCGACATATAGTACACCACAACCAACAAGTGGAACGGTATATGCTTCAGGAAAAGATAATGTTACATTAAATATTACTGTATTTGATTTAAATAATGATACAATGAATGTTACTTTCTATGGTAGAATTGCAGGAGGAGATGCAGAAAACTTTACTATAATGGTTATTCCAGATACCCAAAGATGTACTTCTTCAGGAAAATTAGCTTGGTGTACTAATATCACTCAATATATTAATGATTCTGCTGATGAATGGAATACTGTAATAGCACTTATGGTAGGTGATATTGTTGAAGTTAATCAAGTTGCAGATTGGAATAAAATGAATGGAACATTAGCTAGAATTGAATCAGTTCCATTAGCAGTAGTTGCAGGAAATCACGATATTGGAGATGACCCTCCTTTTTCATGGACGAATTATGATAATTATATGCCTTTAAGTAGATTTAGTGGTATGGATTATTTCTTAGGAAGCAATGCTTCTGATTCAAGATATACTTCATGGAATTTTACAGCAGGAGGAGATGAGTATTTAATAGTTGCTGCTCCTTGGGTTGGACTTACTTCATTTGAATGGGAGCATGATTGGATTAATGAAACACTTGAGAATAATTCAGGTTCAAGAGCTATTATTCTTACACATCAATTACTAAGTTTTTACACACCACTTGGAGAATATACTGATGGTGGAGATTATATTAATGAAACTACTCTTGATAAATTTGATAATATAGATTTTGTAATAAGTGGACATTATAAAAATGCACAAAATAATCGAACTAATTCAGGAGGAACTAATTCATGGTATGAAATCCAAAAGAATTACCAATGGTTCGGAGGAGATTATAGGAGTTATATGGCTATAATGAAGTTTGTACCTAATGAAGATAAGATGTATGCTTATACTTATTCTCCTTATTTAGATGTTTATAACACTTCAAGCACAGAACAATATGTATTAGATTATGATATGACTGGTGGAAATGCTTGGTCTGAATTATGTACGGATACTAATGTACCAAATGGTTCTGTTGCTTCATGTAATTGGGCAGGTATTTTAGATAATACAACCTATGAATGGTATGCTGTAATTGATGATGGAACACTATCTAATACAACTGAGACATATAATTACACTATAAATGATACTCCTAATACTGCTCCAATACTTGTAGCTTACGATACTGCTCCAAATGAACCTACAGATGAACAAAATATAACCGGGAATATAACATGTGCAGATAGTGATTCAGGGGATAATATTACTGCATATTTAGAAGTACATAATGATTCTGTTTCAATATTAAATTATTCAACTACAGTAGCTAATAATACAAATACATTATTAGTTACTTTAACAAATAATGCAGTAGGAGAAACATTTAATCTTACATATTGGTGTGGAGATGGTACTGTAAATACTTCTAAAAGTTCAGAATCAGTAATAGTATCCTCTAATAATGTACCCTCTGCAACACAACCAACTTTAACTCCAGCTACAGTTTATTCAGATGAATTCATTTATGCTAATTCCACAATAACAGATGCAGATAATAATATAACTAATGTTACATTTAAATGGTATTTAAATGGAGCTAATGTATGGAATCAGACTAATCTTTCTGTAGCTAATGGCACACAAATATTATCTTCTTTGAATCCTTCAAATTATACATTGAATGATAAGATAAATTGTAGTGTGAATGTAACCGATGGTACAAATTCTTATATGATTTGGTCTGCAAATACAATTACAATAAGTAATAATGTACCAAACATAACTCTTAATTCACCTTTAGATAATGCATTACTCTCAAGGAATTATGTATTATTGAATGTAACTGTAACAGATAGTGATGCAGATAATATGAATGTTACATTATACAATTTAGTTGAAAATATTTCTTATGCTACAAATTTAACGGATGCTGGAAGTACAATACAGGATTTATTTTCAGATGATGATTATATTTATTCATGCGGTATTGATACTAATGTACAAGTTTATTATAAAAGTAATTTATCTTTAAGAGCAGAATTAACAAGTGCAGGAACTTTTGTTAATTCAGTATTTGCCGATGAAGATTATATTTATGCGGGGGGAGCAGACACTAATGTTCAAATTTATTACAAAAATAATTTATCTTTCAAGCAAAACCTAACAGATGCAGGAAGTTATATTTATGAAGTCTATGTAGATGATGAGTATATATATGCTGGGGGAAGGGATAATAGAACCCAAGTATACTATAGAAATAATCTATCTTTCAAGCAAAACCTAACTGAATCAACAGATGCGATTAGGTCAATCTTTGCAGATAATGATTATGTCTATATAGGTGGAGATGACAATAGAGTACAGGTATATTATAGAAATAATCTATCATTTAAACAAAATTTAACCAATACTACACAAGCTATTAATTCAATATATGCTGATGATGATTATATTTATGCAGGTATTAGAAGTTTTGGTAGTAGAGTAGTTGTATATTATAAAAATAATCTTTCATTAAGAGCAGAATTAACTAATGGAAGTGGTTTTGTTAATTCAATATATGCTGATGAAGATTATATATATGCTGGAGGAGATGATGAAAAAGTACAAGTATGGCATATATCTAATTTATCCTTAAAAACTGAATTAATAAGAGACAGTACAAATGTTAATTCAGTTTTTGTAGATGATGATTATATTTATGCCGGAGCAGGTACAGAACTTAGATTATATTATAAAACTCGAAGAATATTACATACTGCATCTATAAATAGTGGGGAAAATGTTACATATAATTGGACAAGTTTATCTTATGGTTCAACATATAATTGGTACATTACTGCAACTGATAATGTTAATACAACAACTTCATCAACATATCAATTTACAGTTAATACAGTAACTTCAGCAACGCAACCAACTTTGACTCCATCAACTGTTTATAATAGTGATTTTATTTATGCTAATTCTACAGTAACTGATGCTGATAATGACGATATGAATGTTACATTTATATGGTATGTAAATGGAACTAATGTATGGAATCAAACTAACCTTTCTATAACTAATAATACAGTAATACTCTCTTCATTGAATCCTTCTAATTATAGTTTGAATGATATAGTAAATTGTAGTGTGAATGTAACCGATGGTACAAATTCTTATATGATTTGGTCTGCAAATACAATTACAATAAGTAATAATGTACCAAATACACCTCCAATAAATTCTCCTGCAGACAATCAGACATATGCAAATGGAACTACTTATGTATTGATTAATTCAACTTATTCTGATCCTGAAGGAGATGTTGGAAATCTTTCATTATATAATAATGATACAGATACATTAGTCATAAGAAATAGTTCTTTAATTAATAATACTGATGTTATTTTTAACTGGACAGGTCTAAGTAATGGAACTTATTGTTATAATGTAGAAGCTACAGATATAGTAAATTCTGGAGATAGCGTCTCAGTAGTTCAATGTTTTACTATAAATGATTCCCCTGCCAATACAACTGCTCCTTGGGATATTAGTAATTATTCTTATGAATCTACTATAAGTTCAAGTGAAGACTTCTCTCAAGGAATATTCTTTAGTTCAAATGGAAATAAACTTTATGAAATAGGATTAGAATTTGATAATATATACCAATATAATTGTACTATTGCATGGAATCTATCGACTTGTACTTATGAAGCAAATATAAGTACTCAAAGTGGTGGTCCAACAGGAATGTTCTTCAAACCTGATGGAACAAGATTATATGAATTAGGAAATAATCCAGTAACAGATAGAATATACCAATATAATTGTACTATTGCATGGAATATATCAAGTTGTAGTTATAACACAACAAATTTAATCACACAAGATTCTGTACCTACAGGAATGTTCTTCAAACCTGATGGAACAAGATTATATGAAACGGGTTATGGTTTTGATAGAGTAAGTCAATATTCTTGTTCTCAGGCATGGAATGTCTCAAGTTGTAGTTTTACTAATAACTTAACACCTTCAATTTCTAATCCTGAATCTATAAGTTTTAAACCTGATGGAACTCAATTATTTATAGCATCTGATAAAATCTATCAATATAATTGTTCTCAGGCATGGAATGTCTCAAGTTGTAGTTCCGCAAACAAAAACCTATCAGTAGACATAAAAGGAATGTTCTTCAAACCTGATGGAACTATTGTATATTTTTCAGCTCTTAATCAATTATATCAATATGATTTAGGACCTTCTGATGAGCCTAATTGGAATATAACTCTCATAAGTCCTACTAATGGTGCAGACTTCGATAGAAGAGATTATATGAATTTAATAGTGAATGTCACTAATGTATTTAATCAAACTTTAGAAGCATTATTCTATAACAACACAAATAAAGTTCTGATATGTAATTCAACAAACCAATATGTTGGAAGTACCCCGATTATAAGGCAGTATACTTGTAATTGGACAGGTATATCTAAAGGTAATCATTCATGGTTCTTTAATGTGTCTAATGCTTCTTATATTATAATGAGTGGAGAATGGAACTTTACAATAAATAATACTGTTGTAAATAATGCACCAAACATAACTCTTAATTCACCATCTAATGGAGCATTAAGACAATCAACAACAACTGTGTTGAATGTGACTGTTATAGATAGTAACGCAGATAATATGAATGTAAGTTTTTATCAATATGATATAGAAGATTGGTGGAATATTTCTTATACTTACCTTAGAAATACCACTAACACTTCAAGTTCTTTTGACCTATTATATCCTTTTGTGAATGAAGATCCTGATGGTGATGCAAGTACATCTACATATTATGGGCAAGACGGAAGTATTTATTATTCTACTGATAGTGAATGGAGTTTTGCTAATGATACTAGTCAAAAATGTGGATTCTCTACTTTTGAAGATGGTGTAAAAAGTCAAATTACTCATTGTCCTTCGTTATCTACCGGACTACAAGCATACTGGACTTTTGATAATGATAACGTATGGGATGCTATAAATGAAAATAATGGAACAATATATGGTACAGTAGCTACTGGTCAAACTGGAAAAGTATTATATGGTTACACTTTTGATGGTGATACTGGTTTTATTAATGTTTCAGATAGTGCTTCTCTTTCACCAACTACCGGAATAACTATTTCTGTATGGGTAAAATATTATGATGGGGATATATATCAAATAATTGTAGACAAGTTTGATGATGTAAACAATGGCTATAGATTAAACCTATATAGTCCTACTAATACAGTTGCTTTTGGTGTAGGTACTAATGTCGGCTGGAAGATAATATCAACGAGTGCTGATATAATCTCTAAAGATGCATGGTATTATATCACAGGAACTTATGATGGAAGTGTTTCTCGTATATATGTAAATGCAATAGAAGTAAAAAACGATACTTTCGCAGCTATAATAGGGGATAGTGCAGATTATTTATATATCGGAAAATCAACTGCATTAAATTTTGCTTATTTAAATGGAACAATAGATGATTTAAGAATATACAATCGTTCACTTTCAGCTAAAGAAATCGAAGCTATATATAACGCAACATCTCCTATTTCAAGTTATAATCCTACCTTTGAAACTGAAGAAACAATAGTAAATACTCTATTAAATACTTCTATAGACATAGCTAATGGTTCAACAGCACAAAACACTTGGAATGGATTAAGTGAATCAACTATTTATTACTGGTATGTTAATGTAACTGATGGAATTGACATAACTAAAAGTTCTATATGGAATTTCACAATAAACAATTATCCTAAATTATCAACGAATATAAGCATACCTACTAATCCTGAATATAGCAATGAAACATATGTTTCTATAACGACAGCAGATTTAGATTCAGATACAATGGATTATTGTAAATTCACAATAACAGGAGCTAATACAACCACTATTGTGAATGATATAAATGGTACTGAAGATGGTATGGTATGGAACTCTTCAGAATTTAATATGTCCTATGGTTATGGTAATTACGAATATAATGTAACATGTTCTGATGGAAACAATACTGTCTCTACATCATGGAATTATAATCTTACTCAAGGTGTTTTAAATTATACTTCTTATGGTACTTGGATAGATGCTATAATGGCAGGAAATTTAACTTCTAGGAATTATACATTTGATGCAACTGGTGAAAATTCAAGAAATATATTGACATATATTGGATTAGAAGGAATGATACTTAATAATTTTACATTAACATATTCAGATAATATATCAGTTTTAGTTAATAGTACAAATAATATATTTATTAATCTAACTGCAAACAGTACTTTAGCAATAGGTAGTTATAGTGGAAATATTACATTTAACAGAACAGATGGATATGAATTAAGGCTTCCTGTAAATCTAACAATAGCTAATACTACTGCAACATTAACTCCAACACCTTCAACTAAAAGCTATTCAATGGATGCTAGTACAGTAGGTGCATGGAGTGTAAGTATTGCTAATAGTGGTACATGGAATGCTACAGAATGTAATGGAACATTCGCTGGAACTATTGCTGCATTTAGTACAATAAATAATGAGAATTTTACTGTATTAATGAATGATTCTACTTCAATAAATGTAATACACACCAACCCTTCAAGTGGAAGTTATTCAGGTACTTTAACTATTTCATGTATTGGTTCAGATAATAATGATTCTGTAACTACTGTTGTAGATCCTATTTCTCTTACTGTTAGTACTCCATCAGCTCCACCAAGTGGAGGTGGAGGTGGTACACCTAGTGAGGAAGATACTAGAGATTGTGATATAGGTTTACCTACTATATTATACTTCGAGGAAGGTAACAACGTAAGAAGATTACTTATTACAAATAATGATGAAGATACATTCTTACCGAGTATAATTAAATTAAGTCCACTTAATGATTCTTTACAAGATGCACGTACTAAAATACAAGTAGTTGGTAGTGTGACTAATATATTACCCACACAAACACTAGAATTAAGCGTAGTAGCTGACTTTACAGGTATAGATAGTCTAGCTGGTGCTAGGTTAAAAGTATATAGTGATGAATGTAATCCAATAGAAATACCTGTAATTCTAGATCCTACTGGAAGATATACTCCTCCTGAAGAAGAATTTGAAGAACTAGAAATAGCCAAAGATATTAAAGAATTTATTAATACACCAGTTGTTGAACTAGGAACACATACTATAAATGTAGGACATATAGGTTTTATAGCATTCCTATTTATTCTATTATTTAGTGCTAGTGTGTTATTTGGTGGAACTAAGAAAGCAAAAGGTTTGAAGATATTAATTACAACAGTTATAGTAACTATCTTAATTATGGTGATAGTATATATTTTTGTCAAATAAAATGTACTAAAAAATAGTATGTTTTTTGAATACATATAGTGTCTTATATTTATTATAATAAATCTATCATGTAATTAAAAGAATATAATTATATCAAATATTAAAGGATATAGTTTTCAAGGAGATTATAGACAATTAATATAGTCTATTTTAAGTAACTTTTATTATATATTATAATTTCAGTCTCCATAATGTCACTACCACTACTACTTTTAGCTATTGTAGTAAGAGTATAATTATTAGGTCGTGCATTCATAGGAATAACAAAGCTCAGATAATATGTAGATTTAGTATAATTTATATCTATACTCTTTGAAAAACCTAATTCTTTTATATTAAGTTCTAGATTATCAATAATTGAACCATTAGTAATACCTACTGCAACACCAAAATTCCATCCTATTATACCATAACTATCTGTAGATATGCTAGTTATTAGTTGTTCTTCTAGAGGTACATAGTTAGTTAGAATTATTGCTCCAACTATACTAATAAATATAATCGATCCAATTAATATTAAAGTACTTTTAATCGACATACTTTCTTGTTTTTCTTTATATTCTTGATTATCTTCCATTCTTACCTATACATTTGCGGTCATTTGGTATATTAATTCATCATTATCTAACCGGATTTCATAGAATAAATCTTCTACAACTACTTTAGCCAATATATACCTATGTCCGGTACTATTTTCTATATCATAAGTTACTATTTCGTAAGGAATATCTAATTTAGTTAAAAAATAACTATAATATTCTGCAGCATCTTTACAACAGCCACGACCTCGATTAATTGTAGTCATTGGTTTTTGAGTAGTTAATTTATATCCTCTACCTTCATCACTACAGCTTTTATAGACTACATTATCAACATAATACATATTAATACAATCTATTTGATCCAATTTATCAAAAGAACTATTTGTACATGTAGTTAAAATGTCTTCTTCAGTAATATATTCTCTTAGATCTAATTGTGTGTAGGATATAATATCTGGAAAAAAATATAAACCTATACTAATACCTATTATACTTAAAATTATTAATATTATTCCGGTTTTTATTTCCATATTGGTTTATATTTTCTCAAATTTTTTTAAAATTTCTTTCTTCTTTTCTAATGCATGGTCAATCTTTTTAGATAATAGTTTAGTTTCTTCATCAGTAAATTCATTAAATGCTAGAAATTCAGATAATGTTAAACTCATGCTCTTTTCATTTACTCTCATTTTCTTCTCCAACTATTTTAATAATGTAGATTATTTGTACTAGGTGTTCGCATATTTTGTAGTTCTTCATCTAGTTTCTTTTTTCGTTTATATTTAGTATACATTATTTGAACTATACATATTATTGCAAATATTAAACTACACATTAAACATATTATAGCTGATACATCATTTATCACAATATACTTAAATACACCATATAATATAATAAATACTATGCTTCCACATGCGGAAATTGCACTATTAGGAATTTTTTTATCCATATGGTGTGTTATATAGTACATTACTTTAAAAATATTTATATAATAAACTATCTAAATCTTTATATAATTAATTAAATAATATATTAAATAAATATGTTTGAAGAAGATATTCTAAAGAAAAAAGGATCTAAAATTATTAATATTTCCATAGATAAAGAACAGGAAAAATTTCATGAAGTTTTATTAGATGAATATGGACATGGATCTATTAGTAAATTCATACGGGGTCTTGAAAAAGATTCTAAAAGATTTAAGGAGTGGAAAAAAAGAAATGGATATGACTGATAAGTTTATATGGTTAGGTTTAGCAGCAATGAGTTTTAGTATAATAATAGTAGCTCTATACATTGCATTAACTAAAAAATGGATTTCAAATACGTTATTCATAATTATCATAATCTTATTAGTTACAGTAGGAATACTTTCAATAGTAGGTTATTATTTATCCCATGCATCTACTACACCATTAAGTACAAAATTAGTAGATCCTGTTGATGCAGGAAGAGCAATAGAACACTATTATTTACATCATGAAGGCATTCCTAACATAACTCTTACTCAAAAACGGACAGCAAATCCTCCAATGAAAATAGGAAGAGATCCTTTTTGGAGAGGATATGTTACATATCCTACACATCCAACACCTATTGCATTAAAAGTATCATTAAGTCGAGGTATTAAAGCAATAGAAAATGGGTGGATTAATTTCGATGATGACTTTGATTTAAAATTTGATAAACGTGAAGATAAACAATTTAGTCCGGATGTCGCAACAAGTCTATTGGAAGATTTAGAAGATTTACCGATGGATATTCGTAAAGGAATACTTGGTACAAAAGATGAACGAAGTCCGGATAAAATAGTTATTGAAAATCAATTAGCAAAACTATCTGAAGATATACATAATGGGGTTGATAAAAATGAGTAAACAATTAAGATATAGAATAATTATAATAAACAACAATTTTGGTAGAAAAAGACAACAAAGTAAATTAAACAGTACAATCGATAGACACGAACGTCTAGGTTGGGTGTTAAAGAATATACATTACAAATTCCTAACAACTCTCCTAATATTTAAAGTACGAGGCATAGATGAATAAAAAAATACTAATTATACTGTGTTTACTAATAGTATTTCCGAATGTATTAGCATATGATTATGAAGAAACTATAGATTTAGTTGATTTTCCATTTAAAGATACATGGGTTACAAATATATCTATTTCAACAGCAAATACTACAATGAATATATCTAGCAGTACAGTATGGTTAACACA
>Ga0307928_10001622_pt1 | contig 17114 bp, 25 predicted proteins | sample AceLakmetagen232_FD_201815 | JGI IMG/M metagenome (GOLD analysis project Ga0307928, IMG submission 201815) | Saline water microbial communities from Ace Lake, Antarctica - #232 | ecosystem: Environmental > Aquatic > Non-marine Saline and Alkaline > Saline | place: Antarctica: Ace Lake... | reverse complement strand
CATAAGTATCACCAGGGGTACTGCCGTCGTTGTAATGAGCGCTATAACCCGTCCACCCTCCGGTTGAACCGTTAGTTCCAATTGAGAACCAACACGGAAGTCCTTGTGGATTATACTTATCGGCTGAAGATGTCGGCGCTCCGACAATGCCCTTATACATTTCATCCGAAAGCTCTCTTAGACAATTATCATACTTGGAATCGATAACGTCGTAAATAGCGGCGGGTCCACTATTCATATCCTGCTCTATCATATTATACGATAGATTCGTTGAAGCCCTAACCCAAGGAGCCTTCACCGTGTGCTGGACATTCAAAACATTATGGGTATCTTCATCCCAATTGCCTCGATGTCTCGCATTGTTTTCGTCTCCCAATGAACAGAACCACTTTACCTCATCGCCGCCACCAACTTTAACCCTGCCGTTAAATATATCATTAAGCAGACCATAGTTAGTGTAGGCGTAAGTCATAAATGGTTTTCTTTTAACCAGTTGCGGCAGAGTCCCGTTAAGGATATCAGTCGCCTGGTTAATCAATACAGCATCCATATTGCCTCACTTTCTAAGCGGGGAGATTAACACCATGCTTTTGGGAGGCTTGCTTAATAATAGCAATTCCTTCCGTCCGAGCATCTTTATACTTCTTGGTTTGCTGCGTCTGTTGACCTTTCGCAGATAACCGTTTCTCGCCCGTTTTAACTTTTTTAATAAAATTTTCCTTAAACTCTTTTTCCGCTGTCGAGCCTTTATAAGAATCAATGGCTATTTTCATAGCGTCCCTAAAAGAGTAATTACCGCTCTCCGCCAATACGTAGGCATGATTAAAAATAGACTCCCTATTCTTAACCATCGGGTCATCCATTGACAAGTCGCCATTAGGTAATTTCGGTAGAGCCTTTGTCTTACCCAACGACTTTAATTGCTCGGCGGCAACATCGAATAGTTCGTCGGCTATGTGAAATCTTTGGACACCAATTTCGGCCTTTTGGGAAGCCTCTTTAGTTTTAGATTCTTCCTCGGCCTTGGCTTTAAAATCTTCAAGCTCTTTACCCTTGGATTCAAGTTCGGATATTATCGGAGCTAATAATGCTTTCAAGGCACCTGTGCCTTCTTCGTCCAATCCCAACTTTTTCAAAAGAGCCTCGTCCAACTTCGGTGTTTCCGACGGCTTCTTAACGACCTTCTCATCGCTTTTTTGTTTAGGTAATGAATTGGTTAAACTAACCAAGTCACTATCAGGGTGAGTTGTGATATAACTGCGTATATCACCCTCACTCCACCCCGCTAATTTAGCGGCGTTTGCAAATGGTATTGCAATAGCAGGTGGGACTTCTTCGTATTCGGTAGTATCCTTGTCCTCGGACTTAGAATCTTCTTCTTCCGAATTAGCCTTTCCCTGATTTTCTTCTTCGTCATCTTGAGGTTTATTAAGAATTTCCTCTATGCCGCCAATAATATTAGTGACGACATCTTGCTCCGTAGGTTCGCCTTTAGACCCTTCGCCACCTTTAGTATCATCGGTAACATTATCGTCGATTACGGCTACTTCCTCGTTGTTTGCATTGTCTTCTTTAGTCATTTAAGTCACCTCCTGTTTTCGCCTCTTTCTCTCTACATGATGGGCAGGTTTGGTCATTCCCGCTCGCCGGTACAAACTCCTTTTCGCACGACCTGCAAATTTTAGTCTTGAACGCCACTACCTTTTTGTCTTCCTCTAACCTATTCCCTAATCGGGTACAGGTCTGACAATATTCTTCATCCTTAATCGGAATGAATGAACATTTACAAAACTTGCAAACCAATTCTTTTCTTAATTTTTTCGGTATTGTCAATGCCATAATCTGTCTCCTTAATATTCAACCATATCTCTTTGTTTCAACATCTTTAATTTGTGTTGTCTATTTTTCACCTTCAACCGCCCCCGATTGTCGTATTCGCTGCCAGGGTACATCTTTTCCATCTTATCGATATTGTTTACATTACAACCCATACTCATCGAGTATCTGGTATTCTCTTTCATCATTGCATCAACGTCGCCGTAAGCGTTCCAATTCCGAAAGGCGGTAGCTCCGCATTTACACGGAACTTTCAATGGAGCCTTCTTCATTGAGTGGCTTTCTTCAAACTCTTTTCCGCAATCCAAACATTTAAAAGGATATACTGCCATATGTTACGTTCCAATCAGTACATATTCGACCGTGCTTTCTTCCGCTGCGTCGTTATTCTTTATATAAACAACTCCCGCCGGAACGGGGATTACCGCAACCTCACCCTCTTGGATGGTTAAATCGGCATTGAATGTAGAATCGAAATCCAAGTCCAAATCAACGTCGTTCGCCACGCACTTTATAATCAATAATTGGGAAGTTGCTACGTCACCCAACTCAAGTGCTTGCTCGGTATCGGCGGTGGTTTGAACCGCATAATGATACAAAGACCTCGTAGGGGCAGTAGTCGTTGAGAACTTAGCGGCGAATTCAACTTCCTTCCCTAACCCTGTAAGTAAAAAATTTATCGAAACACTTGCATCAGCGGCCATTATTTTTCTCCTTTACGCTTCTTCACAATTCCCATTACAATTCTATAGTATTTCTCACTACCCTTTTTGACCTTTGGATAACTTTCTCTCATAGAAGCCCTCGCTTCGTTCCAATATCCTCGGTCTCTTTCGGTTTTTATATAACCGACGGGCATTACAATCTTCTCTCGCCCTTTTGAGCCGGTGACGGTTGTCCACCAGAGCGGGCTTGTTGTTGTTGGTTGTTGGCTGTTCTGGCAGACAAAGATGTCTGATTACCCTGCTGCGGACTCATTTTATAATCAACCGAATTTAACTCGTGCGGAACCGCCGTCCTATACCACTGGTTAAAGTTGTCTATACCAAGGTAATTAGCGAGAGTATTACCAATTACATCGAAGTCTAAAGTAGACCCTTGTTGTGCCGCCCCGCCCATAGTTGGAATAATCCATTGGTCGAGGAAGTTAATCATTTTACTAAACTTGATATCAGGGCTGGTTCTTTGTGTTGAATATGGTTTTATCCTAAAAGCGAAGTCGTAGAAATCTCCAACCTTTCCAGAGTCAGAGAATATTTCCGGTAACTGACCAACACCAGGTATCTCTTTAACGATAGGAACGTAAGCCGTCGGGTCAACCCAAAAACCCCAAGCCAACTTCTTTAATACGGAAGTTGAGAATCTATCAAACCTCGATAGCATATTATAGATAATCCTCATAGCATTACTCATTACCATTTGCTCTTGACCAAGCGTGGGAGATTGAGAACCCCTGCCAGCGAGGACATCGGAACTCGGAGTTCCTGATTTAGTAAATTGACTTTCCATATATTCAACGTATTGATAATTTAAAGGATTAGCCCCGCCGAAACTCAAGGTCTTCATTAAGTCTAAATTGTCAACCTTAACGGTTCCCATATTCCCCGTTTTAGTGATACGGCTAACGTCTTCTTCCGCTCCACCTTGATAAGCTAATACGTCTTTTTGGTTCTCCGCCTGCATTCTCATTTTCTCAATGAGAACTTCAACTGTTAAGTCGACATCGAACCAACTCCAAGCGGGGGGGAGTGATATCGGCGAAGATGGGAAATTCTTATAATGCAGATAGTCGTAAGGCCCCCCTGGCGGGCCTTCCCATTCTACCGTTTTATAAATTCTCGGATTATTGCCTTCGGGACGAATAGTTATTGTGACACCTTCATCTTTTAAATAAATATCAATAAAAGTAGTGTAGTCCCGTATCCCTAACAACTCTCTATTAGCGTGAGACGACGAGATTGCTTCGGGAGAATAATCTTCATATAGTGACCCATCGGAAGTTATATCATCGGCGAATTTAGAGCCGAAAAAATCCTTTGCGTATTCGGTTGGCAATCTATAAACGTCACCCTCTATTAGCATATCTTTACGAAACTTAACGGATGCGTCGCCGATATAATTAGAGTCGTCGATAACTTGAATTTCCGGCGTTCCGAGTTTGTATATCTCACCCTCAATCGCCATATTCTTATCGTGTACGAGTGTCGTCTTGGTAATCCCTGCTCCGAACATAGAATTTATAGCACATGGAATAAGGACATTTTCCGCCAATTCCATTTTATCAATAAAGAAGTTTAAAGCTAATTCGGTTGTGTAAGCCCATGACCTATAATTACTTATAGGAGTCTCAACCATTACTTTTGGGTTGCCTTCGACTAAGAATGGAACAACGGTAGAGACACCTCTATCCATAAGATTTACGGGTCGAGCCTTATGACTATCCTCACTGTAAAAACCCGAAGCCCATGAGTTTAACATTAGTTGGCGATGCCTAAGTGACGGGGCGGCTAACTTTTGCCACGCCTTACATTGTTTTTGTAAGCGGCTCACAAAATTAAGTTTTATATTCTTCTCAGGTCTCTTTTTAGACATTCCACCGCTCCCTGATAAAATTTCTTCGATACTCACCGTCTTCTCTCTCTACTAATCGCCTTCGATACTCAAAGCTATTCTTAGACGGTATTCTTTGTTTTATGAGTCGGTTCGGATGTACGTGATTCATCGCAAGTACACAAAGACCCACGCTAATAACCCTATCACCATGAGCATATTGAGCGCCGGTTGTGTCGTCGGCGGTAGATAATCCCGCATCAACCCTTCCATCTTTAAAACAATAATCGAGTAGTTCATTGGCAAGTTTTTCGTCGTGTATAATTAAATATCGGTATGTCGGTTCGGATTTTAAACTCTCCGCAAGGGCAACGTCGAGCTGGCTCAACATATCCATCTTTGTCCCGTTTTCTCCCCTCGTATTTCGCCACCCCCTGAATTTACTGCGAGCCTTATTAGTTGCTCTCTCGTTTCGATTTATATAAATTCTCGGGTAGCTGTATTTTATAACACGATTATCGAATGTGTCACCTGGGCCGTTTGCCTCCCAAATTAGATACGCATTCCCCAACCATTTGCAAATAGCGATAGCAAGTTCCGCGAAGTCGGAAACATCAATAAACGGGCTTGCGTACAATCCCACAATCTCTTGAGTGTTTACATCGCATACGCTAAGTACGCTATTAGAAGCCCCCGTCCCTCTTGATATATCACAAGCAACAATGTAACTATGGGTCGTGTCGGGTTCGAGGTTTACCAACTTACCCCACCACTTAAAGCGACCCTTATTAGTCATTGGCATAAATTCAATATTGGTAATTGATTTTTCAACGACATCGAATTTGAATCGACCGTAGTAATCCGGTTCCCTGATAAACATAGCCCTTATTTTTTCAACGGTCTCGTTGTCGAAGAACATATCCGCCGACCCTTGAGGTATACGTAGGACGTTTTGAGCAAGGTCTTGTTTGCGCCTCGCCCTCGCCTCTGTTGCATCGAACCAAGCACTCCTTAATCTACCGAAGTTTTTTTGTCCGCCATCGGCTACGAATTTAATCGAAGCGATTTTTTTCTGTACTTCCAACGGGTAAGTTAAAAGTTCGTTCTCTAATTTGGAAAGTTTGAACGGCTCGAACGCCTTAATATTATTGAACACTTCGGGGCATTTATCACGGTAATATTTTATATCGTGAATTTCAATTACATCCAAATCAGGCGACTTATACAATCCTCGATTCTTTTCGGGATTACTCTCGAAGCCGAGTATAATTGTTTTTATTTTATTCCCGCGAAGTAGTTTTGCGTAAGGATGTCCCGCTCCCCATTTGAAGTGGGTCGAGTTGTAAATACAGCAATCGGATGTGTCGTGAATATTGTCTATGATTGATTGCGCAACCTCCGGCTCGACACGGGCAATCTCGTCGGGGAAAGCCGCCGTTGCCCTGTCTCCCGCACCGAAACTTTCATTCGTAGACTCACCGTTTATCATCGCATTGTTGTCTAAGTTTTGAATAAACAAATGCTTCTTATTGAACGCCGGTCTTGCCCATAATGGAAGGTGGACTAGTCCGTAAAGCAGCTTGTGGAATAATGTTAGGTGAGGCCCGATTAGTCTTCCGTCTTTAAATTCTACGGAGTTGTCAACGAGTTGTTCTTTTCTCGACCCAACCAAAAATGACGAATCAGGAGCGAGCCAAAAGTACAAAATAAACATCTTACAAACTAACTCGGTCGCACCTTCGTCACGTGACTTATCAATAATTAAATCGTATTGATTATCTATCGCATCTTTGATGACGGTAACGGCCTCGTCTTGTGTTGGTCTTAGTATGAATGGTATATTTCTATATCCGGTTCTCTTTCTTGGGTTGTATGTAAAAAACGCACTATTGAATGCAATTTGCGGTTTAGCAAAACACAATTCCATATACTGTTTTTGTGCAACTATATCGTCGGTTAGGTTGGCGTGCAAATCCCTGCGAAACTCAAGATTGGCGCCAATCTCTTTTGGTATCGCCTTTAAAATAGCATCGGGAGTATCGAGGATTTTAAGTTTCATCTATGGTTTTACTTTCAATTAACTTCCTTTTTTTAACTCTCTCGGTTGGTGTCTCTTTAAAATAATTACCGGCGAATTTTGAAATCCTATCGAATTCTTCTTTGCCGTCGATATGGACAACCGTTTTCTTATTCACATCTATTGCGTGTCTCGTAGTCCACTCGTCGTCGCCGAGTTGTCTTGATATATTACCCAAAACCCACATGAGAAGATTGTGATTCGGCGGCTGCTCATTATCAAAGACGGTTACTTCGGTTTTTAATACCGCGCCTGCTTTGTCATAGGAAATTTTGGTTTTTTTGTACTGGTATGTATACCCCGACGCCGCCATGAATGATTTTGCTACGAGCCTTTTTCGTTGCCCGAATTTTCCCTCTTTAATGGCTACTTTAAACGACTTATGTTCTCTTTTCCACTTGCTTATTACATTTCTATCCACCCCGAACCCGTAGGCTAAGTCGTCCAATGTAAACCCTGCGGCGGTGAGTCTTGACGCTATGTTTTCGTATTCGGGTTTGTATGTATTTGCGGGGTTGAGTCTTTTATCTATTTTTATAGTTTCCAATGAGGTGACTTGTTGTTGGGTATCTCCGGCGAATTCAATCTTCCCTCCGCCTACTCGCATATTGGCTAAAGTGCTAGGTCTCCTTTTCCCGTCTTCATCGGTTTTTCTTGCTCTTTTAGCCATGCTAAATTACCTAATCGTCACAATCATCACAATTATTACAACCATTAACGGTTAAATTGCAAGAAATTTTTAATATTTTTATTTTCCTGGGATTTTTATTTGCTTTCGGTTGGAAACCATGGAAAATGGTCGTTATGGTTTGGAATCTTAAAAATAACTGGTCATTAGTCCCAATTCTCCACGAGTTGTACTTCACCATGCTTTTGGCCAGTTTTTTTATTGAGCAACAATGAAACGATTTACCGAGACGACAAAATGGCTTGACCCTTGGTTTGTAGAGCTTACACAGACCCAAAAGCTGTTGTGGTTGTATTTATGTGATAATTGTGACAATTGCGGAGTGATTGATTTGTCGCTGAAAATAACGTCCATGTTGATAAATTGCGAGCAGAGCGAACTAACCGAAAATATAAAGGCTCTCGGCAATCGGGTGGAAAAGTTGTCCGGCGGAAAATTCCTAATCCCATCGTTTATTGGCTTTCAATTTGGGAAGCTATCGAGAAAATCTAATCTTCATAGAAGCGTCTTTCAAGCAATAAACAAGAATGGATTGATAGAGAGATTCAAGCCTTCAAGTAGCCTTCAAGTAGCCTCTAGAGAGGTTACAAGTAAAGGTAAAGGTAAAGGTAAAGGTAAAGGTAAAGGTAAAGGTATAGGTATAGGTATAGGTAAAGGTATAGGTATAGGTAAAGGTAATTCTTTTAGAAAGTGTGAAAACCTTTTCTTAAAAAAGAAGACGGCAAACTCACTTGAACCGCCCCCAATTCTTGAAAAAGCTAAATCTTCCGGTGGGGAGAAAAAAGAAGAACCTTGCGATTTTGAGAAGTTTTGGAACTCAAAAGAAAATCTACCAAAAATCAGGGTATTTACAAAACAGAGAAAAGTTAAACTTAAATCTCGCATGAAAGAAACCCTTTTCTCTGAAAGCTACCCACAAATCATCGATATACTTTCCGCCTCCCCATTCCTCACCGGAGAGAACGATAGGGGGTGGAGAGCGGACGTTGACTGGTTCCTTAAGGATTCCACGAATTATGTAAAAGTTTACGAAGGAAAATACGATGCTCAAAAGCCTAAACGAAAAGATGAGTCAAAACCAATCCCCTTTATTCGATAGGTGCGAGAAATGCGGAGGCGGATTTAAAGTTGAGGGTAAAAAGTGGTGTAAAAGGTGTAGGAGTGTTGCCGAGCAAAAGAATGACATATTGACACATCCTAAAAAAATGAAGCTTATAGAAAATTTCATTATTGAAGCCACCGGCGCTCTATATGAATCTGCAAGGTTAGACGACCTTAAAGATATTAAGGATAAGTTATTAAGTTTAGATTATGGTCAGGATGTTTTCATGTTCGGGCTTGTAGGTGTTGGCAAAACTCATGCAATGGCGGCATTGTTTAGATATTATACTTACGAGGGTTATGATTGCGAGAGAATAAATTTTGACGATTTTTGCATAAAGGTAAGGTCTACAATGTCACCTGCAGCGAAAGAGACGGAATGGGAATTAACCGAATCTCTTAAATCCGTAGATAAATTATTTATTGACGATTTGGGCTTGCGAAGTAAACAAGAAACCGACTTCTCTTATGTCACGCTATATTCAATACTCAATAAACGTCAAGAGCGCAGGTTGCCTACGTTTATTAGTTCAAACAAATCTATTGAGCAATTGGGACAACAATTTGACGCTCGTATAGCTTCAAGATTACAAACGGCTTTAATAATTCAACTAACCGGAAAAGACAGGCGGATGAAATAAAAATCCGAAGATAATTTTATTTTTGAAAGGAGCATATGGACAATGTTTGAGACGAAGAAAGATTTAAAAACGATGTTGGAAGGTAAAAACTTTGACATCAAAAACCTTAAGAGTGAACTCAGGAAATTTAAACAAAGGCGCGACGACGAGGTTCGTGAACTCAAGAACCAACTCGCCGACATGAAAGATTCCGCCGAAAGGAACGAGGCAAATCTTTTACTTGATATCAAACTCAAGAGTGCGAAGATGGAGATTGATTTCAAGAATAACCAAATAGATGTCAAGAATGCGTGGAACGCTAAAGAGGTTGAGTTGGTAAGGAAACAAGCGGTCGGGCTGCAAACTATGCAGGCTATCTTTAATAAAGAAAAAGACAATATGCTAAAAATATTCCTTGGTAAATTACCCGACTTCGATATTAAGTTTGATTGCAAGACTCCGAATGTCACTATCAACAATGCCAGGAAGGAGAGTTAGTCACATGGCGACTACAGATGGTGGTATTGAAACTACAGATGGTGGTATTGAAACTTTAAGTTATAACTGTCCATCTAAAAAAAGTGAAGATGTCGCGGATGTAAGTTTCAAGTTACCTTGTTTTAATCTTTGCCCGTATTGTGGCGGTGAGGTTTTCCTTAGAGGCACTGCATCCGTCAATATGTTTCGGTGTTCGTCATGTGGTCGTATTTGGCATAGGATTAAAGATTTTCAAGATGATATAAATGAAAAGTCACAACCAAAATCTTTTGTTCCGAGAAGTGAATACGATAGAGATATTTTAAAACGTGAGGTTAATGAGTGGTTAAATAGCGGTACATGTAAGAGTATAAATTATACCATTGACCGGGCTGGTCTTAGTCCACCTTGGAAAGAAATTTACAATAGAGATTGGATTGGCTTTGGAGATTTACGTAGACATAACCTTAGTCCCTGGCGAGATGACAATTTTCTTTACCTCGAACAACATCCTTACTTTGTAAATATTAACGAATGAAATACCACATAGAAAACAAGAAGCCCTGCGACTTTTGTAATAACCAAAGGTGGATAGGTTGGAAGTTTAGAGATTGGGCGGTTATCTGCGACTGCCCTGTATGTTCCAATGGTAGTTGGGGCGTGTACCAACGGCAAGAGAAATACTTTGAGGATTTGATTTGTAGGCATTAAAATAGCAATTTGCTTGAAAGGATAATAAAAAATGCCAGGTAGTAATGATTATCTTAATGCAACCGGAGCAGAATTTGAATCGAGTAAAATTTGTAGTTTTTTGATTTATTTGTATGGAAAATTAAAAAAACCAATTCAAAAATTTTGGCTCCAAATGGCAGGTCAACCGCCCGTAGAGCCTCCGGCGCCTACGGTTAAGTGTTCTATGTGCGGCGGCGAAATGCACCCTTACCAAAGTCAACACAACTCGGACTACCAAGGGGATAACGTCTGCCCTAACTGTATAAACAACCTAATATTAGAACCTCCGGCAACGACTCAAGAACTCCCGCTTCCACCAATTCGGCAATGGGTCGAGACGGCTCTTACAGCCTACGGAAGCTCCCCGGCGGGGGCGGTCAATGGTGTACCAATATACAACATCCCATATTTGGATACGGAAGCCGAAACCGCCCCCACCCCCGGGGCCGGAATCTTGTACTATGGGAGCCACGACGAAGGCGGAGAAACATGGGAGGATATGAGAATTGAAAAAGCCCCCAACCTAGAAACCTACTGCCGCTTCTGCGGTGTCGCCATAGAACGAGAAGACCCGAAAGATAATATCTGTAACTTCTGCTATCCATTCAAGGAACTATTTTAAAGGAACAGCTATGAACATTTACCGAACACTAAAAGCATGGCGGGAGAAGCGTAAACTCTGCAAAACGGCAACCAAGGTATTGCAGGATACATTAGAAGACCCCAAAGCGAAGAAAGCCTTAAAGAGATTCTACTTCCTAAATACAATAAACTTCGACCTCAAAGAACTTTATCTCAAAAAAGGAAACCACAATGAAGTGCCTAAATAGTCACTGAACTATAACCCACACACAGTTAAGGAGCAACACAATGAGTACATTTGAAATAGTTATGCCTGTGGCAGGGATTGTAAAAGCCCTGCAGGACACAAAACACCATGACCACGCAGGATTAGTAAGGATGAACTACTAAATTATGATGCCATAGTTAAAGAAGCCTTTAAGAAAGTATTGATAAGAATGTTAAGAAAGGAAAACAAATGAGAATGGAAAAAAAGAGAATAGATTTAAGGTCTAACGAATGGCGGGAGGCAATTACCGAACTTTCGGACACTATACAAAAATCACCATTGGAAAACAGAGCAATAGCTTTATTGATTGTTGATAGTATACCCTCGGCAATGAAAACAAAAATTGGGATAAAACAGGTTCTTGAAATTTTACATACTATTCCAAGATTAAAAATAAAATATTTGAAGTAACCCACAAAAATAAGGAGAATGAGAAGATGGCAGGCAATAGGTTGAGATTTAAACGAACAGAGCCTCATGGTTGCCAACAGTGTGGTTTGTGTTGCAAAGGTAGAGGGGATTTAGCTTTTGGGTGTGATTCAGTTGCGGGCGACGCTGATTGCCCCGCATTAGAGTTTAATGGCAAGGTCGCTCAATGTTCGATTTACAAAGATAGACGGGAATTTTGCAGGGAATATCCCCGGGATGAACTATGCGGGCGAGAACTAAAAGAAGCCGGTTTAGCTGGGAAGAATATTTAATTTCAGGAGCAACACAATATGGCAAAGAAAAAAGATGAAAGTAAATGCAGTCAATGTGGTCATCGTGTAGTGTTAGCAAGCACCTGTATATGTAACGTTCGAGTTGAACCAGACCAAGAACCTTATACTGCTGATATTGTCGAACCTGTTATTGTTAATGGCTGCGAAAAAAAAGAAATTATTATAAATATATCAGCGACTTGTCATGTTTGCCCTGATTGCGGATTGGTTCGTGACTTTACTTTAGAGAGTAATATGTAATAGGCTATTCGGACGGGCGGTTAAGGTTGCAAAAACAGACGTGAGTGGTCGTTGAAGCAGAAAAAGAAAGCTGTTGAGTACAAAGGAGGCAAGTGTATGGTTTGTGGCTATTCGAGGTGTCTTGCGGCGATGGATTTTCATCACAAAAACCCAGCTTAGAAAAAGACGGATATGGCACAGGAGCATTGAAGAGCCATTGGTTAAGTTCATTGTTGCAGGGGAAAGGATAATCATGTCAAAAATCGAGCCAAAACAGGGAACGTAATTTTGAAAGGAAAACAAGATGAAAAAAGAGAAATTCCCAACTTGGAATAATAACCCAACACCTAACTTAGCAACTGACCCTGAGTTCATAAAGAAATTTAGAGCGGTTATAGCGAATACAAAATTCAAGCCTCCTATGAGAGGATTGAGATTGCTCTGGTACAAGATTAAGTGGTATTGTTATCATGTGCCGAGGAATTATTATATAGGTTTGAGTAATAAATTTAAGCGGGATAAGAACCCCTTAAAGTCCGCTAAGCTCTTTTTGAAATATATACAGGCCAACGAGGGAGTCGAGTCACGCGAACTCGCAAAGAAGCTGGTAAAGTCCTGCGGTGGGGAGTTTGATGATAGACTCGAGTTAATCGAGGCTACAAGGGGAGCTTTAAAGTAAAGGAGCAACTATGAACATTTACCGAACACTCAAAACCTGTGAACGATAAATTAAGGAGATTAAAAAAATGAGGAAGCTCAAGGAACTTAAATCAAAGTTAGCAGACGCCGAAACGAACAAAACAGTGATTATTTTAACGAACCCGGCGAAAATTGTGCGACAAGTTTTTTCTGACAGGAAAAGTGCGGGAAAAAACCTCAATCCATCATTTAAAATTGGCCAGTGGTTAGAGGAGCCAAATCGTGTTCCAGAAGCACCAATATATTGTATTGATAGTTCAAATGACCAGATATTTGGTTGGATGAGAGAATACAAAGTTTGTTCTAAAAAATGAGAGTGTTGGGGCTCGAACCCAAGACCTACGGCTTAAAAAGCCGTTGCTCTACCAACTGAGCTACACTCCCGAAAACGTTCCCGGATTATACATGGAAACTTAATTCTATATCAAAGTAAATTCAACAAAATGGCAACCAAAGCACTGCTAAGGAAACTCTGGAAGACCCCAAGAAGCGAAGAAAGCCTTAATAAGAGATTCGGCTATCTAAGCACAATAAACTTCGACCTGAAAGAACTTTATCTCAAAAAGGGAAACCACAATGAAGTGCCTAAACGACAAAAGGATAGATAGGTGTGGATAATACCAAAAACATTAGAGTTTTATCACTATGTACAGGATACGGAGGTCTTGAACTCGGACTATCCCGAGCATTGGACGCAACACTTGATGTCGTGTCTGTGGAGGTCGAAGCCTATGCTCAAGCCGTTATCTGTAAAAATGCGGCTAAAGAGACACAAGTGGTTACGAAAGCTCTGTGTGGCCTGATATTAAAACCTTCCCGTCAGCAAAGTTTCGAGGATGCTTTGATTTTATCCTTGCGGGATACCCCTGCCAGCCGTTCAGTTATGCCGGCCAGCGAAAAGGAACAGACGACCCTAGACACCTTTGGCCGTATATTGCAGGAATCGTCGAGACAATTAAGCCTGTTTGGTGCTTCTTTGAGAACGTCTCGGGACATCTTACCCTCGGATTCCCCGAAGTTTATAGAAGCCTACGACTTAGCTGGGTTACTCAGTTGAGGCGGGCTTATTTAGTGCGGCAGAGTGCGGTTGTTCATTCGCAGGAGAGAGATTATTTATTTTGGCCAAGACCAACAGTGTGCGGAAACTACAACAAGAAGGGAGCGTCAAAAACAAGTGGAGACGGTTTGATAACAGCGGTCAGAAAGCGTCGGCCGAGACCAAAAGCTCGCGACACACGACCACAGCAAACAAGGCAGAATTATTACGACACGACCCAGATTTACCAACGGCAGTAGCTATGTCAGAGGGGTCGCTTTACAAGGCGAAAAACAATACAATTTTGGGAAGCACCTCGCGAAATTAAACCCAAAAATTGGACAGAACAGTTGATGGGCTTAAAAATTGGAATGACAGACTTAGAATTTTGGGAAACGGAGTAGTTCCTCAATTAAAACTTTATATTAAGGAAACTAACATGAAGTGCCTAAACTGCAACGAAGAATTCACCCCGAAAAGAGCCGATGCAAAGTTCTGTAGCGATAAATGCCGAGCGAGATTTAACCGAACGGATAAGCGAACGGATTTAAACGTTCAACAAGATAACCGTACGGATAATTCCGAGCCGGTAGTCCGTTTCTTCACAGATTCAACAGGCAAACAACACAAAATAAACTTCACAGAAAGACGCAAAAATAAGGCACTACTACAAAAATGGGCGAAACAAGACGATAAACAGGGTATCCTGGGCAGACTCTCCATATGAAATATGATATCGTCAGAGGATACTATGACGAAAATGAGAAGATAACTACCAAAGGTCTACACTACCTAGGATATGTCTAAACTACTACCAATAAACATCTTATAACCTCAATTCTATCCCCCAGAATATACAGAATTTCTCCCGGGGGCTACCTTACCGAGACCCCATTTAATAAAAGGCGACCTACCCCCCCCTGCCTTTTTTACAGTGATGACGGTTGTGTCGGTTATAATGGTTACAATAGACCATCCCTGTTATTAACTCAAGAACAACTATAGCGTGGCAACATAGGCTATTTATAACGATTGTAACGTTCATAGTAGTATAAGCGTTCCTTATAGTTGTATAAGCAAATAGCGCAAGACTCGGTAGATTAAATTCTCGGTCATTTTAACCAGGAGGAGCATCAGGAGGAGCATCAAGAGGACTAATAAGTTATTTACTTTATCTCTCTATATGTCTATACGGTTGTTCTAAGGGTTTTTTTTGTTTTGGGGGGATAATCTACTCTCTCATTCCGCGAGGCTGCTACGCTCATTGTAGGCTGAATTAGACTATATAAAGGCTTGAACGCTATACTCTTTTGATTGTATTTTGATACTTTTTGAATTACCGGCGAAATCAAGCTAAAAACAAGAGCAACATTAACCGGAACTACCAAACTACATACTACAACAAAGCCCTGGATTTGTCAATAAATACTTGTCTTTTTATTTATTTTTATTTGTTTATTTCCCGCATTATTACCCTGATTTAAGCGATTATCAATAAATCTTCACAATACTAATAAAAAAGACTTGCAAGTATTAGTTTTATGGTGTATGCTTTGGGATAGTTAAATAATAAAAGATTAGAGGATTAGATAATGGCAAAAGAAAACAAAACAACAACAAAATACTTTATGTGTAATGATTGCGACAGAGCTGGTGAGTGTAGGCTTATGGTGGCCGATTGCGATTTTGATGCCGACGCTACGCCTACGCGTTGCCCGCTTAATGGGGGCGACGTTGGATGGGTTGAAATATACAAAGAGTATTTTAACGATAAAAGATTAGAGGATTAGATTATGAACCGAATCACACAGAAAAACCTTGAGTATCAAGTTGGCCGGATAAATGAGCTGACTAATTCACGGAAAACCTACTCAACTGCAGGGAAAATCAACGTCGGACATTATCATCTTGATTATGGCTATCGTTGCGTCAGTTTAGTTCGGACAACTAACACTGGCGGGGGAGTTACCGTAACGAGTAATATCAACGGTCATGGTACTAAGCGGGAACTATATAACTGGATGGATGGTTTTGTTGCCGGACTAAGTAAATGAGATTTCTAATCCTCTGAGATGCCCCTTGTCGGCCTGCCGTGTGCTTCGATGCAAACAAGGGGTTTAAATTAAAAGGTTTTGACTATGAAGATATTTAAAACAATAAAAGAAAAAATACTTTACGAGAAAGACGAGATTATTACTGGCATTGTCTTTTTTATAGTTTTAGGTGCTATCTGTGCCTGGATTGTTTCTTGTGAAATAAAGTCAGGGAAGATAATCAATCCTAAAACTTTTATAATTTATAACATTGAGGATTTAAAACGAAAAGCGAAGTTAAACTTAAAAAACCAGAGGATTAGAATTATGGAACGAATGGAGATTTATTACAGCGATTTAAGTAAAGAAGCCCAAATAGAGTTTGACAGCACTTTTGGGGAACCAGAGGGTTTTAACCATGAAGTCAGCCCATTGTTTGTTTTTGAAGCAGAAGGCGCTGACGCTAAAAGAGAAAGAGAGGATTAGATTATGGAACATACAAAAGGTGGATGGGTAGTAAGGGGGTGTTTGGTTCGCACCGTTAAAGAAGGTGGTTTAGTTATTGCCCAATGTTATGGTTCAGGTCGTGCTGAATTAGAAGCTAATGCCAAACTCATGGCAGCAGCTCCGAAGCTGTTAGATGTATTGAAACAATCGAGAAGGGTATTGCAGGGAGCCATTGCTACGATAATAAATAGTCCGAGTTATTCCACAATCTTCCATAGTATGCAAAACCAAATTGACAATATAGAGCAAGCTATCGCCGAGGCTGAATAACTTAATCAAGGAGATTTAAAATGAAACCTGATAAAAGCACTATTGAAAGCTGGTACATAATTGCGGAAACGGTTGGCGGAGAAAAGATTGAAATAGACTTGTCTCATTCAATGCAGGCTTGTGTCTGTGAGGACATTGACGATTACATATCTGCTCGTTTTGATGGTAATGTTACATGGGAAATAGATAAAAAGAATGGGGATTAGACCATATGAGACTAACAATAGCAATCTTTAGCTTTTTGGCGGTAGTGATAGCCATAGTTTACTTTGTATTGTCGGCCTTGTTAGCGACCGGATACTTTCAATATGACTGGAGTTTGTTAATTAAATAAAGGATTAGAATTATGAAGATAGAAATTAAAAACAGATATACCGGTTTAACAATTTTAGAAGGTGAAGCGGTATCTCTAAGAGTATTTTTAGAGCAAAATCGAAGAGTCGACTTTAGTGAAGCCAACCTGAGTGGAGTCGACTTTAGAGGAGCCAACCTATTTGGAGCCGACTTGAGAGGAGTCGACTTTAGTGAAGCCGACTTGAGAGGAGCCAACCTATTTGGAGCCGACTTGTATGGAGCCGACTTGAGAGGAGTCGACCTATTTGGAGCCGACTTTAGAGAAGCCGACTTGAGAGGAGTCGACTTGTATGGAGCCGACTTTAGTGGAGCCGACTTGAGAGGAGCCGAAATTAAAAAATCA
>Ga0307928_10001619_pt1 | contig 17137 bp, 24 predicted proteins | sample AceLakmetagen232_FD_201815 | JGI IMG/M metagenome (GOLD analysis project Ga0307928, IMG submission 201815) | Saline water microbial communities from Ace Lake, Antarctica - #232 | ecosystem: Environmental > Aquatic > Non-marine Saline and Alkaline > Saline | place: Antarctica: Ace Lake... | reverse complement strand
CTGGAACAGAATTAACATTTGTAGATGGAGTTCAAAATACACTCTATTTTACAAATGCATCGCATTTAAATGGATTTATAGCAAATGGATTGGGATATGGTCAAGCAAGTAATCTTACAGCACAAGTAAGCGGATTATATCAAGTAGATTATATGGCTATAGGAGACGGACAAAATAATCACGAATATTTTACTACAATATTTGTTAATGAAGATATACAATCAAATTGTGGTAATCATCATAAAATGGCAGCAGGGGGAGATGTAATTACACAAAACGGAATTTGTCTTATAGATTTAATTGTAGGAGATAGAGTTACAGTTCGAACAATGGATGAAGGAGCTAGTGGAACAGGTAATTATTTTGGTGGTAATATAAATCTTATAAGAATAGGAGATTAAGGAGGAATAAAATGAAAAAAACAATAAGTATATTATTAATTGCTTTGATAGCAATAAGCGGAGCAATAGCTGTAACAGTCTATAACAGCAAAGAAAGTGCTTTAACAGCATTAAGAGATTATAAAGTAATCAAAGAATTAGAATTAAGTAAAGCAACAGCAAGTATAAATTATACAAGTGATGTAAACTGTATTTTAAATTATGAAACAGAACAACCAAGATGTTATGTATGTTTTCAATACAATTCAGATGATGAAGAACAAACTTGTATTAATGTAGCCGAAGGTTTAACAATAGAAGAGATTGATAGTATGGTTAAAGGTTATGTTAAAAATATCATATCAAGAAGTACAGACAGAGAAAGATTTGAATATGTAGCTGAAACTATGAAAGATAGAGTTATCAGCATAGATATGAGTAAAGAAAAGGTATTAGAAGAAATATGAATAAAACACAAACTAGTATAAACGCAGTATTGATATTAGCTTTAATAGCTTCATTTACTTATACTGGATTAGAAGGTAGAGAACCTACTCATTATTGTGAATCAAGAGAGCTGAAAGCTCATTGTCTTGAATTGTCTTCGACTTTAAAAACTTGTTATACTCTTCCAGGAAAGACTGGTGGAAAGAGATGTACTGAAGGGTGGAAGGAGATACTTGAAGTTAAAATAGATCAAGAATCAATAACAAGAGGAAATTCAAAGCAATATAGCTGTAATTCGCTTGGATGTACTGCCATAACATAACTATTTATATATATGTAATAGAAAAGATATATTGGGATTACATAAACGAGGAACTAAATGCAAGAAAAAGGTAAAGAGACTAAGATTTCTGAAAAGTTCGGTAAAATCGACTTAAAAGAACAAAAAGAAGAATATTATTCTAAAGGTTACATAGCTACTACACACGTTGATTCAGTCGGAGACAAAATACCAGTAGAAACCCTACAAAAATGGGGAGATAACATTAATTCAACTAATCTTTCTTCTAAAAGTGTTTCAATTCACCATGACAGAGATGATATGAACTTAGCAGGTAGAGGAACAGAAGGAACAGCTAAAGTAGAAAAACTAGAAGATGGAGAATACGGACTTTTCGTTGAAACACAACATAATAAAACTCACCCTAAATTTGCAGATACAGTTTATCAAATAGAAAACGATTTCTTAACTCATTATTCAATTGAATATGACACACAAGGAGATTCAACTACACACAGAGAAGAAACAGATGATGGATGGGTTAGAGTAATTGAACCTGATACTAATTTAGTAGGATATGGACTAGCTTCACCAAGAACAGTAGTTAATGAAAACGCTGCAATGATTGAAGCAGGATATAAAGAATTAGTTCATATAAAAGAGAAAGGTCCAGGTGGACACGAACCAGATGGAACTGGCCCTCATGGTAATGGGGCAGGTCCTGGTAAAGGTAAAAAAGATGGATCTGGATTAAAAAATAAAAAGAAAAGTAAGGAGGCCGATAAAATGGCAGACAAAAAGGAAGATGTAAAGGCAGAAGAAGCACCTGCAGAAGAAAAAAATGATGCTCCAGAATCAAAAACAGAAGCTCCAGTTGAGAAAACAGAAGAGAAACCAGCTGAACCAGCTCCTGCAGAAGAGAAAGAAAAGGTAGATGTTAAGGAACTGAAGGAAACGATCAGAAAAGATATAATGGCTGAAATAAAAGAAAAGGTTGAAGAAAAAAAGCCAATCATAGCAGCTAAAGAAAAAATAGAGTCCAAAGAGGTAGAGATGAAAGAAAGAGTAGCATACAAAGAGAAAGTGTTTGGTGAGAAGAAAGCATCGCTTTCAGTACAATGGAAAGAATCAGCAAAATTACACGATGCTCTTGAAGCAAAAGGATTAATCAAACAAGGATCCATGAAAGGTTCTGACAGTCCTTTTGAAGTAAAAGAACAACATATTGAATTCAAGGGTTTAGACACAGACTCTAATTATGTAGGAGCACAGACAAATTACTGGGATGCACTAGATCATTACGAGCAAACACCAGCTGAACTAAACGATATTTATGGGCCTGTTATAATTTCTCAGTTCAACGAGATGAATACAGCTTATAATTTGCTTCCTAAAGACGACATGTCTGGAGCAAGTGCAATTAGATTCAGAGTAAAAACAGCAAGACCAACAGCAGACGGAAGTGTTTCTTACGGTTCAACACCAACATGGGATTCTAATGCAGGAAGACAAAAGATTAACGTAAACTTTGTAACATACAGACAAGATGTTCAAGTTGAGTTTGAAGAAATCGAACTAGCAAAAGCACCAGGTGGAATAGGCGACGTTTATGCACTAGAAATGAAAGACGCAACTGAAACAATGATGACTACAGTAAACTCAGATTTGCTTACAAGTTCAACTACACCAGCAGAAGGAGAACCTTATACATTCGAAAAAACAGTTATTACAAGTGGAACACTTTATGGGAAAGATTTGTCTACTTATACAGCACTTCAAGCTGCTAGTGTAACAAATGCAAGTTCTGCACCAATTACATTAGAAAGAATGAGAAAGATGATTGATGACGTTAAAGCAAGAGGCGCAACAACAGACTCATTGGCATTTATCTGCCACTATACACAGTCTAGGAAGTTTAAGACACTGATACAAAACATACAAAGGACAGTACCTACAAGTGCAAGAGTTGGATTTGAAGGGCGACCTGAGTTAGACGGTGTACCAGTATTTGAAGACTATCAGTGTAACACAGATGACTTATGGCTTATAGATCTAAAGCATACTAGGTTCGCAATTAAGAAAGCACCTACTTATGTAGAGTTTGGATTAGTAAGTCTAAACAGACGTGGAATAATCTGGATGATGGGTAACTTGTATTGTACCAAACCAGGTAACAATGCTTGGACTTACGGATTAAAAACAACATAAATAAATTTTTTTATTTTTTATTTAAACTAATGGAGGAAAAAAATGGCAGCTGAATTAACTATGGCGGGCACAGGACTTGTGCAAGCAGATGGAACTGTAGGCATAAATTATTACGATGAATGCCCTGGAAATCCTCAAAAAGAAATACTTAGGGTAACAAGCGATGCAGATGGAGATTATTTCTACTCAAAGAAATTTGAGAATATAAAAACAATACAAATTCATAATCATGGTGCTACATTTAACACAGGTAGTATCGACCAACCAAAAGTTGTTTTAACTCAAGGAACTAGTGGAAATGCAGTAAAAGTAACAATAAATCATACGGCAACAAAAGAAGTTTTTTCTGTCGTAATATATGGTGATCTATAATGGCAGCAGCAGTAACAGAAAATAAAAATGCAAACGTAGATGATTCTAGTTTGATGAATGTAGAATTTGTTCAATTTACAACAGGATCAGGTACAGATTATTATGACTGTAAAAAGTTAAGAGAAGTAGAATCTGCTTTTGCTTGTCAATCTACAGCTGATGGAACTGAAATTCAATGTTCCTGGAGTGGAACAAGAGTTACACTTACTCTTTCAACAGGAACCACAGTAACTGGTTATCTTGTAGTATATGGGAGGATGTAAAATGGCTGAAATAACAACTGTAACAACTAATGGAACTGAATTATTAAACAATGGTACAGTTTTAGTTAGATTAACAACCACTTCAACAAGTGATACTTGGGTATGTCCTTATTTCCATGAAATAGGTGCAGTAATAGGTAACAATGAAAGTGACAATGATGGAGTTGGAATAGGAGTAAGCACACGAACAATTACAATTAAACCAACTACAGCAGGAGATGTAATTTCGCTTCAAGTAGAAGGTAGAGGTTAAAATGGCTGATAAAAAAACAACTAATTCAGAATTTAAGGCAGCAGACAACTTGACATTACATTCTAAAGATGGTGTTCCTTGTAGTAATCTAGTAGAAGGATCTAAAGAAATAAAAATAAAAAAAGGTAATGAGATACCTGAGATATTTGTAAAAGACCTAGCATTAAACAGGCCAAATCAAATTGATATAAAAACAAAAGATAATGTTTTACAACTAACACAAGAACAACAGAAGAAATATGGAATTAATATTGCTGAAATAGCTGCAAAGAAAAAAGCAAAAGAACCAAAGACGATTAAAGAAGTCATAGACAAACAATTACCTAAATGGAACATGGAAAATCTTAATGTAAAACTTGGTGAATTAAGATCAAAAGGATTTAAAGAATGGGCAGAAAAAGAATTTGGTGAAGACAATATAGACAAAAGAAAATCCTCTGATTCAATCATAGTAAATATCTTAAAACGTCAAGACGGTGGAAAACTATGAGTATTGGACTAACACTAGATGGAGGAGAAGGCGACAACAAAGAGTTTGCAGTAGATGGAGTAAAAACAGTTAATATAAACTTTGACTCAACTAAGACAAGTGCAGACGATACAGATACAGAAAAGTATTTTGATAATGATTTAACTACAAGTGGAAACACACCTTATAATTCAATGAGAGCATTTTTCCTTAGAAATGACCAAACAATCGAAATCATAGGAATGAATAATGTTACTTTTACAGATCCGGTAACAATTGTTTTAAACAAAGGCCACAGAGAAGAATTCAATCAAGCCCTTATATTTAAATTAACTTTAAAAACAACTGTAGCAACTGGAACTACTACAAATATAAAACTGAGGGTGAAATAAAATGCCAACACCAACAACTAAATTTACAATAGGAATAAAAAGTTCTACAAGTATAAATGTAGGGGAAAGATGCAAAGTCACTAATTTAACAAGCGGTGGAAATATAATTGGGGAATTTGGATCAGGAAATGAATGTGTATTACACCCAGCTACTGAATGGAAAGAAGGTGACAGTTTAATTGCTGAAATAAGTGGAAGATTAAAAGGAAGCGAAACTGGAACTATTTCAAAAGGTGGAGCTAAAATAACGGTTACTACTGCGGCTGATACAACAAGTCCTGCAGTGAGTTTATGAGGTACAAAATGAACAAAAAACTAAAATTAATTTCAAGCGCAATCTTAATGGTGTTGATGTCTGTATTAGCTTATGCTATTATTACATCAGAGTACATTAGTCCAGCAGATAATTATTATATGATAGATGGTGGAACAAGTCCAGACAATGTAACATTTAGTGTAAATGCAACTACTAATGCTTCAATTAAAATAGTCAATATGACTTTATGGACAAATATATCTGGAACTTGGGCAGCTAATTATACTAATGATACAGATGGAACTATAGGTTCAAAAACAAATAGATTATTTATTCCATTGGATACAAAGATAACTGCCCCAGATTTAGCAGATGGTTTAGTTTTTGTATATAACTTTTATACTTGTACTAACTCAAGTGGTGAATGTTTATGGATTTCTAATAATAGAACTGTTTTTGTAGAAGACTCACCTTTAGTAGAATTAGTTTATCCTACTACAGATAGTATATTATCCTCATCTACAATTGTCTTTAATTATAGTGTAACAGGAGATTCAGATACTTATACCTGCCATTTATATTCAAATGATACAGGAACTTGGCATGAAGAAGGAACAAATTCAAATGTAGCAAATGCTACTAATAAAACACATAGCACAGTTATTACATCAGGTACTGGAATTGTTTGGAATGTAAAATGTTCTGAAACTACAAATTCAAATATAATTGGCTGGTCATCAGCTAACTATACTATTACAGTAGACACAACAGCACCAACAGTAGTAGCTTCAGCAGAATCATATTCTAATGATAAAGCATCAGATGGGTATTCAGCTAGAATATCTGTTAATGCAACTGACTCAAATGCAGATAGTTGTAAACTTTATATTAATGATTCAATAAATAATACAGTTGCTTATACAAGTGGAACACAATTTTATCAATATTTCAATGCAACTGATGGGGGGTATGAATGGTATGTAGCATGTAATAATACTGCAGGTGGAAGTACATCTTCTACAGCCACAGCAATTGTAATTGACACAGTAATGCCTAGTTTAAGTAGTTATATTAATGGAACTGACATAGTTAGTTGTATAGCTATGCCTTTGAACTTTACATTAAGCGAAGTAGCAAACTTTACTTTAGAGTATGGATTAACTGCTGATTCCAGGACAACTGCCGTAAGAGAAACAGATTACTCTTTAGTTCAGTCAGTTGATTTAACTTTCAACGATGCTTATGAAACAACACATTATTCAAACTTCACATTCTGTGATAGAGCAGGTAATTGTAATACTACTGAAAATGCAGAAATAACTACACCAATTCCACTATGTACTGGTTGGAGTTTATGGAGTGTTTATGATTCAGCAATTAATTTATCAGATTATAGGACAAACAGCGGAGCAGACTATATTTACAATTGGAATAATACAGACCAATCTTGGATTTATTCAAGTGATGCAGGTTCACTTAATGAAGATTATGAAATGGGTGTTGGTGATGTAGTATATGCTTATGAATCTACAGGAACAACATACTTTAGAAATACTTCAGTAACTGCTAGTTATAATATAAATATAACTGCAGGACATGCATACTTTGGACTTTACCACGATTATTCATTTGGTAATATAACTCATGGAATTTTCTTAAATTCATCAGGTGGAAACAGTACTCCCACATTAGGAAATCTTGTTGGTGGATTAGAATTCCAAGTTGATTATTTTGCAGGTTATAATAACTCAGGACAAACATTTGTTAATTCAATTTATACATGGTCTTGGCAAAATGATACAACACTTGGAAATAATTACAAAAATGGAATAGATACTCTGTGGGCTTATGTACCATATAATTTATCTATTAACTTCACTCCAAGTGGTGAAGTGATTGGAAATTGGACTTAAAGGTGAATCATAATGAAAAAAATAATTAATTTAATGTTAGGAATAATATTGATGTCTTGCTTAGTACTTGCAGGACCACCAACACCAATGCCTTTTGTTACTTATTATAATTACAATGGTGCAGTAATTGGAATGGATGTAGACTTTACTTGTGATGGAAATACTATAACAAAAGAAACAAATGAAAAAGGTGGAATACTTGTTGATTTAAGTGATGGTGGAGAATTACCTTGTGAATCTATACTGACTGTAGCTTGTGGTTATGAAGCATGTAACAAACAATATAATGTAAACTCATTGGATTTTCCTTATGAAGTGCATTATGCACTAACTGAAGCACCAGTTGTTCCTGTTGAACCAGATGAACCAGAAGAAGTTATTACAACTGACAAAGTAACAGCTAACTCAGCACTTTCTATTGCTTACATAGAAGCTAGCTTCGGTGAAACAATTGATATAAAAGTCGAAGACAATAAATTAAGTAAATTACTAGATGAAGAAATTGACTTTGATACAGATGATTATAACATACATGAAGAAATAACTGTAGTAGGAAAGATTCTTACTTCTGTAGATGATGAAGATTACGGACTATATGCTTATTTAGTTTTAGATGAAGAAAGCATTACCTACAAATATGTATTTGATGATGCAATTCCTCTTGCAGAAGTTTTGGAAGACGAAGAACTAGAGATTGTTTTCTTAGGTGATGACCTTGAGATAATAAGAGCAAGCGCAGATGAAATAGTTATTAGAAATGGAGAACTAAAAAGCGTAAAAGAAGGAGAAACTATTCAAGGAATTAAAATAGTCACAGTTGGTGAAGATTTCATCTTTGTAGAACGTAACGGAGTAAGTGAAAAAATTTACGAAGGAAGCGCAGAAGAAGTAGGTGGAATCGAGATTTATCTTGATGAAGCAGTAGAAGACGAAGATGTAGTTGATTCAGCTACAATTAGAATTGCTGAAGATGTAGAAGTAACTATTCGTGATGGTGAAGATTACAAAGAAGGAGATGAATGGAAATGGGTAATTGAGTTACCTGGATTCATTGGAATAACTAATCAAGAAGCTTACGATGATTTAGATGAAGATAACAAACCTCTAAAAGTAGGAGATGTAATCGAGTTACCTAATAAGTTTACTAAGATTAAATTCGATTCAATAACAACTCCAAAACTAAACGAATTGAACATAAAAATCAAAGATACTTATCTTAAAGTAACTGGCGATGCAGATGTATTTGCAGGTGAGTACGATGAAGTTTTAGTCGGAGACACAGGAATCCTAGATGAAGATGAAGTTTTAATAGGTCAAAAAGTAAGAATAGGAGATAGTGATGTCTATCTTGAGAAAGGTTCTTTAGTAATAGGAGATTTAAAAGTAGAACTAGGATTCATGGATATACTCTATAAAGGAGTTTCATTTGATGGAAAAGACGAAGTCTATATGGGTTATGAAGGATTAATCTTTAAAGATCCAGATAGCTCTATTAATGATGAAGCTACTTTTGAAGTAATAGTACCTGATGAAGTACCAGAAGTAAAAATAACAATAGGTCAAGAAGAAATTATAGATGATGTAGATTCAACTTGTCCAGAATGTGTAGCATGCAGAGAAGATGGATGTGTTGCTTGTCCAGCTGAAAAAGTATGTCCAACTGTGGACTGCCCAGCTTGTCCAACAACAACTTGTCCAGAATGTCCAGAAGGAGATAGTAACTCAGCTGCAATTATAATAACTGGAATACTAGGTGTATTAGGTGGAGCAGGGATATTCTTTAAACTATTCAACAATAAGATATTTACAGGAAAGAATACAGGATTAAAAACATACAGAGGAAGAGATGGAGAATTAAAGATACTACACAAACACCCAGGAACTACAGGATACCACAACCCTCAGATTTCACATAGAGGAAAAGAAGCCCACCCTAAAGGAATGCTTGATGTAGCAAACGGCTACTCAAAAGACGAAAAGGGAGAATGGGAATATGGGGGATGAGCCTGAATGCCGGGCTCTTCATTCGTTCTAGGAATAACTGTTTATGACACAGATGGAACTACAGTTATGTCTGATGTTAATGTAAGCATTAGAAACGAAACTACTAACGAAACAAGTTCTAATAACACAGATACTAATGGACAAGTTGTTTTCAACTTAGCTGATGATTTTACTTCTGGATGGACTGCAGGAGACATTGTCTCATATTGGACACTCTACCAAGGTTATGAAGCCGAAGGAAGTTTTACAACTACAGATACAGGTGGATCAACTGTTTCTCTTACCCTTGTTTCAAAGACAGTAAGTCCCTCACTTAGATATTTTACAGTACAAGACTTCTTAGATACATACGATTTGTGTACTTACGACCAAGACAAAGAAAGTGGAGTTAAACCGCAGGTTATAGTAAATCTTGGACAACAGATGGAAAAAAACATAGATAACTTAACTTATAGAGTGTGGGATAACAACTCAGGAAGTTATTACCCTTCTTCAGATGAATATAAAACAGTTAAGTATTATCAAAACATATTCTGGTTAGACAATACACCTGTTAATGAAATTACTAGAATAGAATTAAATATAAATCTAGTTAGTTCAGAAGAAGATTGGAAGAACATAATGTACTCTCTTTTAGATGGTTGCGATGCTACAACTGATTGGGTTGCTGGAACAGATGGAGCAATAACACTAAACACCTCTAATGATGAAGTAAAAGAAGGGACTGGCTGTCTAAACATTACTAAAACTGGTGCTACTCAGACATCTGTTCTTTATTCTAAAACACTTAGTTCTACACATGATTTTAGTGGAACACGAGTTAAATTTGATTTCTATTGTGAGGATATAACAGAACTAACAAGTTCAGGTACAGCAGTTGAAATTAGAATAGGAACAGATGCAAGTAATTATTATGCTTATGTATTTCAGAAAAACAAAGTAGGACAAGGTTCTTGGAATGTATTTACTTTAGATCACGATTCAGATGATTCAAACGCAAGTACAACGGGCTCTCCAGATGCTACAGCTTGTGACTACGTTGCTATTAATGTAACTTATGCAGCAAGTTCTACTACAGTTACCGCAGGTGACATGAGGTTAGATTACATTAGATTCAATGACAAAGAAGATGTAAATATAAATTACAATAATGGCAGAGTTGAAATCATAAGCTCACAATATTCTTCTGAGCCAGGAAAGGACCAGATAAGATTTACTTATACTTATGGTCCAAGTTCTGTTCCTTATGACATAAAACGTCTTGCTATTCTTATGACAGGTAAATCATTTTCAAAACGCACACTTCAAGGATTAAACATAAAAACTAATGAAATAAGTGGACTTAGTTCAGCTCCTCAAATAGCTAACATAGATGACGATGAGATTAATACAATAATCGAGAGAAACAAGTTTCCGCCTATTTACAATAGTTGGAAAGAAAATGCCCAATATTAAGATGAAAACCCTAGAAAAAATATCAAATAATCTTAACGCAATAAACGTAAGTGTAGGAAAAATAGAAGAACATTTGAAAACTTTAAATGGTACAGTCGCTAGACATGAACAAAATATTAGTGAATTATACTCTGAAAACAAGCAACAGTTTAAGACTATAGCAAAAATAGGTGGAATTGGCGTTGCCTCTGGAACACTAGGGGGCATAGTTGTAGCAGTTGTACTTCACTTTATATAACTATTTAAATATTTAAAAATCAAAATAAATAAGAATCACCTCTTTTCCTTAGCTTAAGGGGAATAAACCACCCTTTGAGTTAGGGTTTAAAGAATATGGCCATGCGAAAGCAACCATACATCATTTCCACTCGGAGGAGCAAATGACAGACGGAGTAACAAAACGATACGAATTAACAGCAACAAGAGATGTTATTTATGACGTAATTAGTTCTAATATTACTGATCCCCTTACTGGTGAACAGGCTCGTTCTGAAGTAAGTGACTGGGTTTTCAAAGGAGTTCCTGAGACTGCTAAGCTTGGTTCTCTTTATAAATACCCTATTGTTATAATTCCTTATCCTGGTCTTTCTGATGAGAACAAAGTAGTAGATGGAAGCAAAGACATGAGTACTTTGTCTACTTCTATTCAAGTTCATGCAAGAACAAGAAAGGACTGTACTGGAACTGATGTAAAAGGTCGTACAGAAGCAAATTCACTTGTGGAAGAAATAAGATATATCCTTAAAGTAACAGGTACAAGTGAATTAAAAAAAGCTGCACTATTTGGACCTAATGTAATAGGTACTACACTTGACACAGAATTTGTTGGTGGAAATAAGCTTTATATCCTTACTATGGAAGTAGAATTCAAGAGGTTTGACTAATGGCAGAAGGTTATGTTAGAGTAGATGTAAAAGGAATGAAAGGAGTTTTTGAATATTTAAAAAGAGTAGAAAGAAAGACTCCACAAAAATTATTTAAACTAACTGAAAGCGTAGCTAATAGCATAGTAGGAAAAGCAAGAACTTTAGTAGCTCCCGGAAAAACAGGTACAGGTGCATTAAAAGCAAGTATCAGAGCTGAAACAATGAAAAACGGACATAGAGCAATTGCTGGAAATAGTTATACTGTAAATAGATTCGGAGTAAACTATGCTCCTTTTCAAGAATATGGTTTTACACCTCATAGGACTAAAATTTGGAATTTAAATAGGAACTCAAGATTATATCAAGAATCTAATATGAGCGGAGCAAGAACAAAAGACAGCATAGGAGTAAGCAAATGGACCCCTTTTATGGGCCCTGCTTATAGATTTGCGATGAATAGATTAGACAATATAGAACTAAAAAGAACTGCAGATAAAATAGTTGAAGGTTAGAATGGAATACGAAACAGGCGGAACAGCAGGAATATTTAAATTCCCAGAAAAGCTAAACATAAAAATAATAGACGAAGGTGAAATAAATGGAAAAAGTTACAAACAAAGGTGAAGGAACTGGTGGATTCAAAGATGATGATGGAAAATCACAGACATTGAAGTCAGGAGAATCCGTAGAATGTAATTACAAAAGAAGTATGGATGAGAGATTTGTAATAGAAAAGATTGAAAAGAAAACAATAAAAAAAATAAAACAGGAGGCCAAATAAAATGGCAGTAACAAATTATGGAGACTATGATGCTTGGCAAAGGCACGCACTTATTACCGTTGATGACGGAACAACTGCAGTTAATATGCAGGCAATAACAGAAACAATTGACATAGACATGGGAGAAAGAGACTATGACAAATTAGACTTGCTTAATCTAGGACAGATAGCAAAACATGGTCCAGTTGGAATAACAACTGTAACATTTGAAGGATATAATCTTCAAGCTGGAACAGATGGAGCTGGTACTGCAACAAGTTTTTGGGATTTCTTTGCAGACAAACCAGATATGGATTCTGCTGATCCATTGACAAATGTAGTAACTAATACAGTAACTCGTTACAGAGTAGCAATACTTTGGACTAATGACGGAGCTGCAACTGCAGGAACATCAGATGTTACAGAAGGGGCAACTTATGCAGGAAAGAGATTTATGATAGCAGACTGTACGTGTACGTCTTGTAAGGATTCTTTTACAGATGGTGTACTTAAATCTACATTAGTTTTCAAAGGGACTACATTTGACAAAAGTGCAGCTGGAAATGTAAAATGGGAGTCAGTAGCTTTGGCAACAGCAACTAAATTAGACGCACCATCAGCTTTTGAAGCTGGAACAACGAAGTGGTGAATTGAAATGACAACTAGCTACGGAGATTTCGATGCATGGCAAAGACATGCATATATTTCTGTAGAGAGTGGAACTGCTGCATTACCAGTAAAAATGCAGTATGAGGCTCTTACAGAAACAGTAGATATTGACATGGGAGAAAGAGATTACGATAAGATAGACTTGCTTAATCTAGGACAGATAGCAAAACATGGTCCAGTTGGAATAACAACTGTAACATTTGAAGGATACCCCCTATATGCTGGAACTGCAGATACTTCTGGAGCAACAAGAGGAACACCTAAGTCTGGAATTGCAGATAGTTATTGGGAAGTGTTTGCACAAAAAGGCCACATGGATGCTTCTGATCCAGTTGAAAACGTAGTTACAAACGATACAACAAGATATAGAGTAGCTGTACTTTGGACAGATGACGACATCGCTACAGGGACTACAAGTGCTGCAAGTAATGATACACCTAGTATTACTGCAGATGCAACGACTGCTGGAGACAATGATGGAAAACTACTTGCTTTAACATCTGGAACAGCAAGTGGTGGAAAGTACATGATAGTTTCTGGAAGTAGTGCTAGTGTTTACACACTTACTACAGGAGATACACCAGCAACAGATCAAGGTGGTACATCTAAAACAGATACATTTACTATAACACCTACAGGCAGCGGAGCAGTTACAACTGCATCAAACAAAGGAAAAAGATTTGTAATAGCAGAATGTACTTGTACTTCTTGTAAAACAGCGTTTACTGATGGAATACTAAAACAAACTCTAGTGTTTAAAGGAGTAATGTTTGACAACAGTGGATCTGGATTGACTAAATGGGAATCAGCACAAGCAGGAACACAATTACCTGAACTTGGAACGTATGTAGCGGGAACTACATATTGGGCTTAAAATGGGATGCGGAACTAAAAGAAGAAAAAGATGACTGAAGGAAAAGAAGCAGTAAAGAAAGCGAAAGAGTTTGTAGAAAGAAACAAACCAGATTTGATTATGAATCGGGTTCCTAAAAAGACTTTAGATTTTTTCTTTTTATTATCTAAAGAAGAATTTGCAGATGATTATGGACTTTGCATGAAGTATTGTGTAGATCAATGTAAGGAATATCAATCAATGAAAATAGCATTTTTAGAAGGGAAATTAAATGATAAGAAGGATTTGTGAGATATGTGGGAAAGTGATGGATAAGAAGGATTATCCTCATTATAGCTATGCACAATTTGAATCACGTAGATTTTGTTCTAAGCAATGTAAATGCAAAGATAAGGATTACAGAGAACTAATGGATACAGTATTAAGAAATCAAGTAAAGACAGAAAAACAGATTGACCAATGTAAAGAAATGGGTAAATCTAACAATGGCAAACATAATTCAAAAGAAACAGAGTTTAAGTGTGAAGAACAAAATCCAAACTGGAAAGGTGGAACAGAGAAATATCGTGGAAAAGATTGGAAAATACAAAGAGAAAAAGCATTGAAGAGAGATGGATATGCTTGTAGGAGGTGTGATACTAAAGATAACCTCACTGTCCATCATCTTACTAGATACAGTAAATCAAAGGATAATTCATTAGATAATCTAATTACCTTATGTAGAAGATGTCATATTATCCATGAAAAAGGATACTCTACTTTGATAATTGATGGTGAAGATATAATAATTAGAAACGTCCCTGAAAAGATATTGAATCAATTTTTAGAATATGCCAATGAGGAATTTGATGGAAATACAGGAATGACTTTGAAATGGCTGGTAGATTTTTATTTTGGCTATTTAAGCAAAGGCCATGAACGAGCTGAATCTATGGCAGCTGAAGCATTAGAACAGATTGCTGAGGTAAAAGCCGAAGGCAAACAAGAAGAAAAGAAGATACAAACAGTATCTGGAAAGGAGTTGAAAACAAAATGAGCAAATTAGAAAAGTTATTTGGAGAAGGAAAAGAAGTAAAAATAGGTGAAATAACAATAGATATAAAACCTTTAACGGTTAGTTCACTTCCGCTACTTATGAAAGTAGGTGACGAAAGCAACCAAGAAGAACAAGCAGAAGCTATGCAAGAGATTCTCAAGAGAACTCTAAAAGACAGTATACCTGACACTACTGATGAAGAAATAGGTAAAATAAGTGTAGAATACTTAACTAAAATTATGGAATCTATTATGGAAGTAAATAATCTAGAAGGGATGGATGAACAAAAAACAGATTTTTTAAAGAAGATTAAAGATGGATCTACTGGAAAAGCTGGGAATAAAAAAGCCCAGTAATCAAGAAAAGAACTTCCGTACTTCACTTTTTTATTTCATGCGTGAATTTAAGTTTAGTCCATTAGATGAGATATATACAGATGGAAAGTCTAAGCGGTGGATAAAAAAAGGGATGATTATACCTTTATTTAATGCTATGATGGAAGAAATGCAAGAGCATTACAAAAGAGAAGAACAAGAAATGAAAAAAGGTAGAAGATAATGGCAGGGGAAACAAAAAAAGATATTAGAATAAGGACCATCTATGAAACAATAGGTGGGAAGAGATTATTACAGGAAGTTAATCGTATGAAAGTAGGTATGACTAAATTCTCTTCTGTTCAAAAACGTCTTGGTAGAAGTATAGCTCCCAATGTAACTGGATTAAAAAGAACTGCTAATGCAGTTAGTGCTTATGAAAATAAACTTAAAAGAACTTCAGAGATAAATAAAAAAAATATAAAATCATTTAAAGGATATAGTGGTCCAGTAGAAACATTAAATCAAAAAGGTATCCGTCTTGCTAAAAATCAAAAAGCACTTAATAGTATAATGTCAGGCGGTGCTCAAAAATTAATTAATAATGCTACTAACATTAATGAACTTGGAAATAGGTATAATTCATTTGGAAGAGTTATGGGTATGCCATTGATGCAATGGAGAAAATTCAATAAAGAAGGGGGGGAATTTAATAGTCGTGGAGCAAGGGCTGCAAATACATTTAGAAATCTAACTCATGGTGTTCGTGGTTTTCGTATGGAAATGTTGGGAGTTATGTTTTTCGGAATGGGTGTAGCTAGATTTTTTGGTGCGTTGCTTAAACCAGCAGGGCAATTATTAGGTATATTCAAATTTTTAAATGTGGTATTGGGTGTTATTTTTCTACCAATTATGTTAGCTTTATTAGATCCTATACTTAACTTAGGAACTTTTCTTATGAATTTAGGTGAACCAGTTAAGATGGCAATAGGTATTTTTGCTGTAATGGGTTTTATTTTAGGAAAGATAATCTTTTTAGTTGGAATGTTTGCACTTGGAATAGGAAGTTTAATACTTGCTTTTGGTGGTATATTTGGTAAGGCAGCAGTATTGACATTTTTTAAATCCTTTGGACTTGCACTTAAAGGACTTTTACCCATAATTGGTGTTTTTGCTGCATTAGCTATAGCATTCATTATTGGATTTGTATTGGCTTTTAAAGAGAATTTTTTAGGGATGCAAATTTTTGTTCAAGCTGCTTGGGATGGAATAAAAGAAATCTTCTCTGGAGCTATAAATATAATCAAAGGGACATTTGGACTATTTTGGAGTTTATTCAAGGGGGATCCAGAAGGGATAAAACAAGGTTTTATCTTAATATGGGATGGAATAAAGAAAGTATTTGTTGGTGCTTCTAAAGCACTAGCTGGAATAATTGGAACTATTGTAATATCTTTTTTAAGAATAGGTGTAGGATTAGCAGATTCTTTGATGGGTTTGGGAGAGATGATTTATGATTTTGGAGTTAAACTAGGTCAATCTGCAAGAGAATGGGGAGTTACTATGATTAAAAAGATGATTGAAGGAATAGGTTCTATGGCTTCTGCTTTAAAAGATTTTGTAGTTAATTTAATTAAAAGTGCATTACCTTTCTTATTTGGCAAAAATGATGGAGGTGGAGGAGACATAGACTCTGTTGATGATTTTATTATGAAGGGGAATACCCTTACTAAAATAAATCCATTAGATACAGTAGTGGGATTTAAGGGTGCAGCACCAAGTGGAGGTGGCGGATTAGACACAGATGCTTTAGTCAGAGCAATAGAAGGAATATTTACTAGACTTGAAATAAATGTAAATGCGCCAGAAGGTTATGAAGCTACTGTAAGGCAAACAGGAGGTTCAATATGACAGGAGAAACTGCAACTATCACAGATGGAAGTACTA
>Ga0307928_10001618_pt1 | contig 17140 bp, 21 predicted proteins | sample AceLakmetagen232_FD_201815 | JGI IMG/M metagenome (GOLD analysis project Ga0307928, IMG submission 201815) | Saline water microbial communities from Ace Lake, Antarctica - #232 | ecosystem: Environmental > Aquatic > Non-marine Saline and Alkaline > Saline | place: Antarctica: Ace Lake... | reverse complement strand
TTTCCTCGGTATTGTCTTGTTTTATTTTTGCAATAAACTTAGTTTTGTTTTGATACCATTCTTTTTCAGGAATTCTTATTACTTTAAAACCATTTTCTTTTAAAACTTTATTATAATATTTATCTTTTTCTTTTGACCCCGGTAAATTATGCCAATACTCTCCATCTATGTAAATACAAATTCTTGGTTTTATGTAAGCATCAATCCGAGTTCTTAAGCCTTTCATACTTAATGGTTTTTGTGGCTCATATTCTATTCTGCTTTTTTCTAACTCTTCATACAAACTTTTTTCTAACTTTGTATATCTTTCTCCATTTTTAAACAGCTTTCTAACATTTTGCATTGTTTCATTCCATTTCTCTGCATACATCCTGACTCTTTCGTCTGTTCTTGCTGTTAAGCCTTTGTTCCAAGCAATACAATTTTTCTTTCTGCCCCAATTATACTTTTTACAATTTAATCCTTTATTCCAAGTATAATAGTTATCTTTACTTTTTCTTACTTCTGCTACTTTCTTACCATTTTCTTTAACTCTAACGTCATCTTTTGCTGTTAAATTGTTATTCCAAGACGCGAATAAAGCAATATTACCAAAATCTTTTTCAATATCTTTTTTACTTTTTTTGTGCTTTCTTTTTATATGAAACCACAAGTTAAAAAATTCTTTGTCACAATATGGACATTTAAGTTTATTTTGCATTTTTTTACCTCCCTAAAGGTATACGGGGCTAGGTTGTTAGGGCAACCATCGATTGAGTAATTAGTTCAATCTTAGCCCCTTAAGAGTTTCACCGATATAGTTAAATTTTACTTGACCAAAGTGTTTAGCCAAGTCATCCCTTATTCAAATTTGTTAATCTTTCGTAATAAGTGTTATCACATTTCTGGATAACTCTATATGTCACCATATAGTTCGGACTATATCATTTACAAGATAAAAATTTTCTTGTAATCAAGCGTATAGTCTCTACGGATTCTGGATTTCTCCAGCCTTTCCTCGGAATTGTCTTGAGATACGATGTTATTTTGTTTTCTAATTTAATATGACAACTTCGACATAAACTCATTAATTCTTTATTATTTTTACAGATTACATGGGGAATAATATGGTGCGCTATATGCTTATAACCGACACATAACTTTCCACATTTCTTGCATCTTTTATTTTTTTTCTTAAATGCCTTACTTATCTCTGGCCAATCTTTACCCCTATAAAAACTTATTCCACCCCTCCAACTTCCATTATCTTTACCTTTTCTTGCTACATTATTTTTCCAGTCATTGGGATTAACATTTTTTGCTATTTGCTCAAATGTTTTACCTAATTTTGAATCACTTATCTTTTTAATACTTGGATGGGTTTCTTTTGTATATCCTTTGTTCCAGTTTTGCCACTCACCGCTTTTAATCTTCCTCCTGATTGTTCTACTTATCTTTTTATTTCTAGATTTAGGATATTTGTAACCTTTAAGTTTTATAGAGTTTTTGTGATTGGGTTTTTGGTGAGACTTATTTTTCTTTGCAGTTTCACCATATTTTTGAACTCTCTTATCTTTTTCTTTTGTTAGACCTTTATTCCAGGGAATACACCCTTTTTGTCTACCCCAATTATAACTCTTGCAACTTTTGTTTTTATTCCATGCGATTTTACGTTTTGTCATATTCTAATCTCCTCGTAATAGATTAGGGCTCTTGGTGTTACGAGCACCTTCGATTAGTTAATTATACTAATCTTAGAGCCCATGTTTAAATTTAACATATTTTGTTCTCAAGGTTTTTTCCGATATAGCTCGATTTTACTCCCGCAATTAAGTTTACGGGAACGATCGGAAGCACTGCCAAAATTTGTTGCTTAATAACCTTATTGTGGATAATAAGGCGGATAACTATTTCTAGTTATCTCTCTATGTCGCCATAGAGTTCAGACTATATCATCACACCAATTGTGTGCTGTACGTTGCATCCAAAGTCGCCTCTGGATACGTAGTCGTTACAAGATACTTGGATTTTACAACATCCATATACCTCACGGTATTGACTTCTAATAACCTCGTGTTATTCGAAAAGTGTTTCACCGTTTTAATACAGTTTATAGAGGACACATTATTTCTATCCTCTTCGAGTTCTGCTGACATTGTTATCGCCGCCATTAACTTTTTAGCCGCTAACTCCACCTGTCCCGTTGAAACTGTAGGCTCAGGGGCAGATGCTGCTTCAGAAACATAATCATTTTGTTACTTTTATAACCTATAATTTAATATAGGCGAATAATTATTTCTAATTATTTCTGCATATTCCTATGCAGTTCAGACTATATCATCACCCTATGGTAATAGGGGCACTGCGTGTAGTCGTTAAGGGGTCAATTATGACTTCCCTCGGGATTGTCTTTAAAACTTCATTAATACAATTTTTTAAATCTTTTCTTATTTTGTCTTCTCTAAATCTTAAAACTTTAAAACCAAGATTAGTTAAAACTTTTGTCTGCCAAATGTCTATATAGTATTGTTTCCCATCATGCCAGTAATTTCCGTCGAAATAAAGGCAAATGTTTGGTTCTATAAAAGCATCTGGATAAGTATGAATTTTATTTTGTACAAATATTTGTTTTTGAGGTATATAATTTATTTTCTGTTCATCTAGTGCTTTGTAAAACATTTTCTCTAAATTTGTATAACCTCTTTTTTCTAATACCCATACTTTTCTTCCATTCTTAAACTGTTCTTTTATTTTAACCGCCATTTTCATAATACTGGGGTGATCAAACTTTGTTAATCCTTTACTAAAAATTTTTCTTTTACCTTCCGCATATTCTCTTTTTTTGTCTTACGCGTTGCACTTCAGCATTTTTAGCAATTACTTCGCTTATTTCTTTAGTTAAACCTTTAGACCAGCCAATATTATTTAATCCTAATTTATAATTTCTTTTCGCAGTTTCGCTTCTTTTTTTACAAAATTTAATGCCTTGTTTCTTACCTTTTTGAAATTCGGCTTTGCATTTTATACTACAAAACTTCGCTCGATTTAATCTACTTTCTATAACTTTAAATTCTTTTTTACAGTATTTGCATTGTATTTTAAAGTTCATTTCATCTACCTCCATTGTAGATTACTTGGGGCTGGATAATGAAGTTATCCATTCAAGGTTAATTACACCTTTACCCCAGATGTTCCCCGATATAGCAATGTTTGCTATTAGAATTGCTTCTAATAGGTCCAATATGTTTTCAGACGTTTGCCCCAGTTGTGATCTTAGGGAAACGGTACGTCTCCGTTGGCATGTCAAAGCTAAGTAAGAATTGGCGTAAATAAGATTTCTGCAATTATGTTACATGTATAAATTTTTATACAAGGAAGAAATATTTCTATTCTTCTCTACAATTTCGATTTCTCTTATATATAGTTCGGACTATATCATCATCCACTAAATAGTGGAGTTGGGTATATAGTCTCTACACGTTCCTTCTTTTCAGAAGGCTTCGCTCGGTATTGTCCAAAATATTTTTCTTTTATAATAATATCCCATTTTCTTTCTTCTACTTGATGACAACTTCTACACACTGTTACTAAATTATGATATTCGTTAGCTTCTTTTAAAGCATCTTCGATATTGAAATTATGTTTAACTATAAAAATTATTAGAGGTATTATATGGTGTATTGAAGCACCATGTCCAATTACTTCTTTATTACAATGTTGACATTTGTAATTATCTCTTTCTAAAATATCTTTTGTAATTACTTTCCAATTTTCCCCTCTATAACCCTTATTAGGTCTTTTACTCGTTCCACCTCTCCAAGATGGATTTCCACTTCCACTCATAACCTCTTTAAATTTCAATGCTTTTTCTTTACCCATAATCTGTTCATGCGTTAATCCTATTCGCCATTTACTTTGCCTTTGTCTTCTGGTTTTTCCCTTTTCAGTCTTAGCTATTTCTTCATATGTTTTACCGTTGAAGTATTTACTTATCTTTTTCTTGGCTTTTTTTTGCGATATTGCTACCCCATCTTTCTTCAAGAGTTTTGAATTTCCAGAATTCTTTATTCTTTTTGGTATATTTTCTTTTCATAGTGTTTTTTGGGTGTTCACCGAATTAGCCCAATTTTATATCCGCCGTTTTAACAACGGATAAAAGGTATGATCTGATCCGCACAAATTTGTTACAAAATTATTTCTAATTAAGGGTAGATCATTTCTTGTTCTGTCTACCTCTCCATGTCACCATGGAGTTCAGCCTATCTCTTCACCCTCATAAAGAGGGGCATAGCGTATAGTCGTTACGGATTCCCAATTTTTTTATTGGGTCTTTCCTCGGTATTGTCTTATAAACTTCATCTAAACATTTATTAACTTTTCTTGTAACATCCAATGACCAAAATCTTAAAACTTTGTAACCCATTTTTGGCAACATCTCATTTACCATTTTATCTTTTTCTGTTCCACTTGGGTAGTTATGCCAATATTCACCGTCAACAAAAATACAAATATTAGGTTTTATAAAAATATCAACTATTGATAAGTTTTCTCCAATTACGATTGGATATTGAAATTCAAAACCTATATTAATCTCTTTTAACTTATCCCGTAAATATAATTCTGGATAACTCCCTGTTTTTGAACTCTTGGCTAATGTTCTGTTTGCCTCTATAGATGCTTTCTGTTTCAATTGTCTATATTCTTTTGGATTACTTTTCTGTTGTTCTTTATGCCATTCTCTATTTCCAAAATGACTAGCATTTTTCTTACCATAATTTTTAATTCTAATATCTGTTTCCTTATCTTTACCTTTATTCCAAGGAATGTTTCCTTTTAATGACTTACTTATTAGCAAACCATTGTATAGGTTCTTACACTCCTGTGAACAAACTTTTCTTTGAAGGTACCCCTTTACATTTGTGGAACCTATCGGATAAGGGATTACTTTTTTACAAACTTTACAATAAGATGGTAAATATTTCTCATAATACTTTGCAATGGGAATATCTTTGTGCTTTAACGCTATATGAGTATTCAAGCCAATAAGATTTTTAAAATTAGTTTTGCATATTGAACACTTGGTCACTTTTAGTCTTTCTTTAAGAGTTTCACCGATTTAGCTATGTTTCAATCTATAATTGCTTATAGACGAGCCTGCGTTAGTCAAGCTGCGGGATTATTACATCCCCCCCGCTACCCGTCGTTGAACTTAATGCTTTTTCGAAATTACTCATTTTATTTATCGCACCTCCTTTCTTTGTAGAATGGAGGGGCTATTTATATTATCGCGGCATTTACCCTCAAGAATAAACCGCTAATTGTAATCGTAGAATTTTCCACTTCTTGATTTTTTAAAAATCGTGATGTTTATATCACCGGTATATTAAACTATATAGTTTATATTGTGCCTAAAAACGTTTTAGCTAAGAACCTATTCGCGTCTACTCCGGTATCTTTAGTTTTTTCTATCTTTGTATCGACTTTACTCTTCTTGCCAACACTTTCAGACGCTATTGATTCAAGAGCCTTTTCTATTCTGTCTAATCTGGAATCCGTAGACTTAGCAACACCATATGTTTTGGCTTTACCTTCGTCTATCTTACCAGCAAAAGGCTGAAATTCAGGACCTTTGTGATCATGTAGTGTACTATTCTCTCCAGTATATTCTTGCTCTCTTGTTATACTATCAACATACTCTCCCCCTTCAAACGCATCAACTGAAGCAGCTGATGTTTTTTCAGGATTGTCTATAGTAAGATTTTTCTGCATAGAAAGTTTCTTCTGGGCTTTCTTCCATTTTGTAGAAGCGCCCTTAGGATTTTCTGCTACAGCTTGCGTTCCTTTTCCACCCAAATCGTCAACCTTATCGGGATTTTTTGCACCCTCCTTTTGGCCATCGTATTTGGTATCGGCTCCGGCGGGACTCGGAGCAACTGCTACAACACTCTTACCACATTTAGGACAGTAAGACATTTCATAACCTAAATTCTTTTCGAAGAAAGAATCACATGCTTTACAAAACATATAATCGTCTTCTTCAACATTATCTTCATTCTCGTCTGTATGTTCACATTTTTCTAAATCTTCATTCTTTTCTTCTCCGCTTTCTTTATCTTCTTCTTCTTCTTCTTCTTCTTCGCTCTCATCTTCAGATTTTAGAAGTTCGGTACCACATTTAGGACAGTAGTTAACATCATATTCCGATTTCTCAAAAGACGTGCCACAACCATCACATTTTACTAATTTCTCTTCCATTTCTTTTTCACCTCCTTTCCCTTTTATTAATTTCCTATGTATTTCATCTACTTTTTTTTCTAAACTTAATAATCTATCTCCTCCTACATCTTCTGAATCATCTTCTTTTTGTATATCCATTTCATCTGAATCTATTGCTTTACCATCTTCGTTATCTTCATCCATAGGAACTTCTTTTTTCTTCTTTTTAGCAAATGGATTTTGTTTTTTATCTTTATTTTCAACTGTTTCTTCCTCAATTACTTCTTCTTCAGGTGTTTCAGAAACTTCCTTTTCAGATATAATTTTTTTATCAGGAGTATTTAATTTTTTCTTGTTACCAAAAGCAGGCTTTTCCTCAATAGGCTGTTCTGAAGTTATATTTTCTTCAGGGGCTATTTCTTCAGAGGCTGCTTCTTCAGAAACTATTTTTTCAGGGTTAATTTCTTCAGTAGATTGTTCTTGCTCTTCTACCGGAGGTTGTTCTGTTCCATCTCCTGAAAAATCAGAAGGTATACCTAAAAGTCTAGCTAGTGTTCTCATTGAATCAGCTATTTTATTTAACTGATCTTCACTCAAATCTTCATTTCCGTTAATTGCTTTTTCAAGCGCCATATTTGTTTTCTGTATGGAATGTAATGATTTTTCAAAATCAATAGCGCTATTTAATTTTTTCAAACTTTTTTCCACCCCCATTGTAAATTTTGTTCTTTCTTTTTTAGAAATATCCATACTTTTAGCAACACTAAATACAGCTTCTTCATTTACTGGTAAACCAGTTAAAGATAATTCTCTCCATGTTAAATCATCTATAACTGTAATATCTTTACCAAGTTTGTTATCATATTTTCTTGATTTTTTTGTAGCATCTCCCCCCATAGATACAGAATAAAGCATATTTTGGCTTATTAAATCCCAAACAGAATCTCCAATATTACCTTTAGCTATCTTTCCCTTAAACCAAAGACCCTTTTCATCTTGTCCCGCATCTACAACAGAACCAACAGGAAGAGATAACTCTTTTCTTCTATGTTCAATAAATATAGGAATAGATCTGCCTTTTTGTGTTCTATCTTTAACTGTTTTTATTGCTGAATTATATGCGCTAGTTGATATAATTTCATTTTCTAAATCAACAACAGGAATTGAACAATACCCTTTTATAATTCTATCGCTGGTACTTTTAACATCTATTGACTTTTTTAACAATGAGCCAGTTGCTAGAAACGTCGAATTAAAATTTTCATCAGTCATTTTATTACGCTCCTTTTTTTTCTTTTCTAATATTTTTAATTTTTGGTTGTTTAAAATGCATACTTAATCTTTCTACTGCTTTACTAAGTTTATCGCCAGAAATAATTTTTGGAGAAGGAACGCTTACATTTTTAACTATATCCTTTAAAAAAACTTTAGCTTTAATATTACTCTTATTCAACTTTATCCATTCTTTAGCTTTTCTTAAAGACCACGCACTGCCTGATTCTGGATTAGTATTAAATAATAATGTTTGAACTTTAACGTTATCTTGTCCTTTTTGTATACCTACTAGTGCGGTAATGCCATCTTCTAATTTTACTGGTTTATATGGGTATGACTTGTCAAATGTCTCGCTCGGTCTTAATCTACAGTGTATTGGTAAATACACTTTTTTCAATTCTTCCACTTTGTATTCTCCTTTTCATTTTATAAACTAACTATCAAATACTTCCCCATCCATAATTTCATCTTCTATAAATTCATATCTTTCAGGACCCAATGAAAACATATTCTTATTATTAAAAATATAGTTACAATAAGATTCTGCAAAATCTTCTTTAGGACTAACTAAACCATACCAAGATATTTTATTTCTTTTTTTATCTTTTTGCATAGGATATCTCTCTCTTATCTTACCTTCTATATCCTGAATATCTTTTTGATCTAGTGTATTTCTATCATTTTCAGAAATGTTATTGAAATTATACATTGCTGAACTATATCCTCTTTGTGATAATGTTTTAACTTCATTATTATCTTTAGGATAAACCCAGCCGAACTTTTCTATCCATTGTTTATTATCATTAGTACCATATGACACTTTTTCAACAGAATGCCCTATTTCATGAGATAATAATTCTATCAAAGAAGGAACTCCTCGTATTCTGTGAAAAGGCCTTTTTGCCTGATAAGGTAAAGTAAATAACTTCTTACTTAAATATATATTACCATTTTTATTATTGTGTTTAGCTAAGAAGTTATTATCATCTGTTACTATAATTGATTTTAATTCTTTGTTATCTACAACATGTCTTCTAGGAAGCTTACTTAAAATATCTAATATAATTTGTTTTTGTTTGCCGTTTTCAGTAATTATTTTAATATCTTTATCTGTTACAAGTTGGCGCTTACTGCCCATATCTTTTTGTTTATCATATAGATTAGCAATTCTTGGAGGTATTAAGGGTTTTTCCTTATATATGTCTATTGTTTTTTGAGTGTTTAGATGTTGATTTTTTTTCAATTTTGAGTTCTTTCAAATCAGAAATAAATTTTGATATATCTTCCGGTGTAGCATTTTTTGATAATACTAACTTACTAAAATTGCACATCTCTCTAATATCTATATTTTCTAAAGAGTCTTTTTTTCTAAAATCATAAAATTTTAACCCATTGTTTTTAGCTTCTCTGTTTAATTCGTATGATATAAAATCATATAACTCATTTTTGCTATCTAATAACATACCTTCAACTGAATGCATTCCCAAAACTTTTTTATTATTCTTTAATATAAACCAACAGCAACTAGTATTAACATCTACAGTATTATTTTCTATCATTTTTTTATTTTCTTATCTTTTATTGACTTAGTAAATACACTTTTAAAAGACTTATTTATATAATTTTTAATATTCTGTTCTAAATCTTTAAATTTACTTTCTATAGTAGAATTTGTAGTTTGTAATGATTCTCCTGTTTTATTTTCTATGTGCTGTTTTATATTATTTTCTAGATCTTTATAGGCATCTTGTAATATTGGTTTATTTTCGCCTTTTAAACCGTGTAATATTTCTGAAATATCAAAAGGTTCTTGTTCTTCATTTTGTCCCTGTTCAAACGTACCTCCGTCTTGACTTTGTTGCTGTATTGACTTTAAACCGTCTTCTTTTCTTAATTCGTCGACTGTTCTAGTTTGCGCCATTATTTGATATTGTTGAATTTGAGCTTTTAAGAGTTTATCTTGTAAACTACTTTCTTCTACAAACTCAAATTTAAGCTTATCGTTTCCAAATTCTTGATAAATTATTTCTTCAGTAAAATACCAGGCAAGTTTTTCCATTATTGGATAAATAGCTTTTTCTTTAAACGCCTGAGCTTGAAGTATTTGTCCTGTAGCTGGAGCCCCTCTAACTTCTTCAGTCCAACCTACTTTAGAAGGAGATACTCCGTATACCATAAGAATGATTTTCATTAACCATTCAAGATACTTTGCCATATCATAATCTTTAGGTTGCATAGCTATCGGTATCCATTTAACTCCAGCACCTGGTTTATCAGGATTACCTATATTACCAAGAATCATTATTCTATGAGGTTTTTGCTGCTGTTCAGCTTCCCAAAATTGTCTAAACCTATCTAATTCTCTTTCAGGAACCATACCCCCTAAATCAACTATACCCTTAGGAGTAGCATTATTTTCAAAGAATTTTATATTATAATTTTCACCATATAAGAAAGCTGTAACAGAATTATGAAGTGTTTCAAGTGGACTTATACCATAAACAGATTCAGGTCTAGACCAATTCTGTACATATATAATTTCATCTCTTTCAAAACTAACTGGTTCAATTGCTTTTTCATCAATAACCTGATAATACTTCTGAATCATTCCGTATTCATCAGTTTTTATTCTCATTGTACTCCCATCAATCGCATATATTTCAGCTAAACCTTTACCATCTTTTCTTTTTACTTTTTCAATAACACCGCCATCTATTAAAAGAACATCATATAAAATTTTTCTTAATAAAGATTTAAAATTCTCTTTATTTTTATTAGGGTGTCTAAAAAAGTGTTCTATTCTTTTAATATCTTTTTGTAATGGTTCTACATTCTCTTCTTGATCAATTGGTGCAACTTGCCATTTAGCGGCTGTTATTTCATTTATTATTGTATCAACAGCTGCTCTAACAACAGGATTATAACGGTACATTCTGCGCATTGTTCTAGTCGGTATGTTCCAAACATCCTCTTCGCGCTTTTTACCATACTTCTCTTCTTTCATAAAATCTGCTACTTTTGATTTTGGAGATTTTTCCATATCCCCACTACTAGTGCTATCATACGTTGGAAGTATTCTATTAGTACTTGCATGACTAAATGCACTTCCGGTAGATGAACTAGTAAGAGATTTATTTATTGAATTTAAACTGTTGAACTCATCTTTAAATGACTTTAAAAATCCCATTATTTTTTCCTTTAGAACCTAAGTTTTATTATAAGTAATGCTGCTAACACTATGGGTCCCAAAATGTAAAAAGGTTCATTTATAAAAATAGTTATCTTTAAAAGTGCGATTAAGAGAATTAATATAACTAAAACTATTAGGTTTTTAATATCGTTGCTATAATTAAATATAAATGTATCAATTAACTTTAATGTACTAAAATAAGTTCTTGCAATAATCTTTCCTATAGAACTGGCAATACTATCAACAAAATCTTTTACCTTATTAAATATACTTCGCGTTTTAACAATAGATATTTTATTTTTTTGACATTTTGGGCAAACTAAAGATTTAACATCTTTACTGCTATTCTTTTCTGTCCATAAATTACCGCATAAAAGACAGCGAAATTTTTGTTTCATAAATACTCCGTTAATTTAAATTAAAATGCAGACTCTTCTTACTACCTGGTTTCTTTTCAAATACTATAGGTTTTTCTTCTTCAATTTTTTCTTCTACTGTAGATCCTACAATTTCTTCTTTAATAACAATTTCTTTTTCTTCTTCAGATTCTACTGGAACTTCAAACTCAATAACTTCAGCAATACCAGACTCAACTAATTTATCCATTAATTCTTTATCTGTTTCTATAATATCTCCTGTAAAAAAACTCAAATACTCATCTTTAAAACGCATAGTCTCTTTTCTCAACACTTTAATCTTCATCTTTGCCTCCTTAAAAATTAATTTCTATATAATGGGTCTTTCTTATTACTTGCAGACTTTTTATATTCATCTATTTTTGAATTTAATAAATCTTCTGCTTCTTTCTGCATTTTATCTATTACTATTCTTTCTGCAGAACTTATACTAGATATTTGATTTACACCTAAAAGCAAAGACTTGCTTAATATATTGTTTATTTTAGCCTCTGATCTCATAATTTCAAAAACATCAGAATATGTTAATGTTTGTATATCAGATAAGCTTTTACCAATCATTAAACTAGGTCCTTCAATTATCATTCCTTCTTTATTTACAGAAATATTTATTCCATGAAGACTTTTTTGAGAAACTTCAGAAGTAGTATTTTCTGCAATTCCAGTACGCTCATTAGATGTAAAAAAGTTTGTATCTGATACTTTAACCGATTTTCCAGAAGAGTCTAAATTGTATACTGTGACCATTATTTTCTACCCCCAAGTCTATTTTTCATTTGAGTAGGACTTTCATTTAATCTACCTGTAGGATCACCCCATTTTTTTAAGACTTTTTTATCTTTTGGGGCATAAGGTTTTTCTTTTTGTTTTCTTTTTTGTTTATCTTTTGCGCCTTTTTTACGAGATTTTTCAAAATCATAAATAACACCCTCTTTTATAGTAGTCTGAACTTCTTGAATATCTTTTTTATCTCTACCTTCTTTTTTAATTGTAGGTTTTACCATTTCTGATTCTCTACGAATTTTTTGTCTATTATAAGTTAACTTAGGCGCTTTAAATGATTTATTAAAATCATGCGGATATGATTCCCCCGTTTCACCACTTCCATATAAAAATTTATGATACTGTGCTCTAGTCATTTCTTTTCGGGGTTTTTCTTTTATTTCTTCGTAATTAGGGCGTTTATTTACATACCCTTCTTTTTCTTGTTTTTTAGTAAGAAATATTCTATCATTGAGAGTATCCTTCATACTCATTTTTCTTTTTTTCTTATCTTTGCTACCAATTTTTCTAGTTTTTTCGACATAAGAAGATTTAATCATCTTAGGTAGTTTCAAAGCTTTAGCAAATCCACCAATTATTTCATCGTGTGTTCTGCCAACTATGGTTTCAAACAATTCTATCGCCTCGGACTTACTCAAATTTTCTGCCATATATCTGGCATCTGTTGCGGTCGAAGGGGTTTGATGTGTAATCCAAAGTTTCCATTCAGCATCATCCATTGACTTACCAAAAAAGGAAACAACCCATACTGTTCCTTTATCATCCTTGTAGTAATCATATTTACTACTCTGTTGGGCAAAATCAAATTGGGATTTTCTGATTGTATCGATAGGTTTAGTTACTATTTTCTGATTTGAAAATGTATTAAGCGCACTAGAATTTTCATGGAATGTAAATGTTTTTGTCATGAATCATCTCCTTTAGTTTTCTAATCTTTATGAAAATATGTGAATGTGAATTGTGAAAATAAAATAATATAAAAAACGAGTGCTTACATATATATTATTATTTTTAAATATATTTGTACTATTTAATAAGTCCCCGAGACTTCATTCCTGCTAATGTAGCTCCCCCATACTTCATATCCCTTGCTGGATGCTTATGAAGGTCTATTGCTGTATAGGTCAAATCATCTCTATTTTCTTTAAAAGCATTTTCTTTCCCATCTTTTATATAAGTATTAGTTACTACAGTTGTACCACCATACGCACCTTCATACTCATTCATGAATCCTTTATTTCCTGCGTTGTTCCATACAGAAAATATATCACCAAATGAATAATTTGAAGTAGCATTATACCCGTCTGGAGTTGGATATCTTACTTTACCGTGTTTCTGTATCCAATCTTTTGAGCCTTTATTTAAATTTTCATATTCATCTGGTATTAAACTATTCTTTTCTTGTTCTGAAACTAAACTTGACTGCTTATACCCACCTGGAATAAGAGCAAAAGGTTTTTCTGTAACCTGTGTGTTTCTTGTTATTGGGCCAGTAGGCGCCTGCCATCTACTTCTCGGAGCTCTATCCGCTCTGTCTGAAATTGCTGGCACCGAAATTGTGTCATCAAAAGTAGAAGCATTAAATGCTTGTAAAAATAATTCCTGATCGTAAGTCGTCCATATTCTAAATTTACCATGTTCAATCCAATGGTAAAAACAATCTTGAGAAACTATCTGATTACCTGCTTGAATATAACCTGTTGTTAGTGTTCCTTGAGCATGTGTTATTGCAGCTATTGGCGCTCTTCCGTCTAAGTAAGGACACATTATTTACTCCTTACCAGAAATTTGTATTAGAATTCATTTGAGTTCTATATGATGTTGCAGAAGATCCGCCATATGGTGTAGTCGGTGGAGTAAAACTTGCTGTGCCTGGATAACGAATAACCCCCTTAGACCATCTAAACTCTTCTATATTTCCTGTAAAAGAACACCATGCAGAACCGCGATAATAAGCACCAATCTTCATAATCTCACCAGGAGTAACCCATACATCAGTCGTTGTATCTATTTTATTTACACCGTTAATAAATACCCTTGTATGTCCTCCACTATCTGTCCGTTGTACAGCTATGTGATACCAATTATTAATTTCAATTTCTCCTGCCTCAGTAGTTTCCTCGTTGGTACCGATAACTCCTATTGCAAGAGTGCCATCATCGTGAATATTCATTCCTGTTTCGTTAGTATTATTTGACGATCCCCAAATACCATTGGTAACTCCAACAGAAGCTAATGATGTAGGATATATCCAAAAATCAACTGCCCCATCAGAGCTATTTAAATCAAAATCCTCGCGCTCTTCTGTATATACATAATCATTTACACCATCACAAATAAGTGAAGCTGTACCAAATTTCTTTACTGTTGTATCTAATTGTGCTTGATTAACTTCCCCCCACTCTTTTCCGCTTTCATCAATTATTTCTGTTGAACCTTCAGTACCGTCAAAATGTAAGAGAACTTTTGTATAAATGTCATCTACAGCCATAATTAAGCCTCTCTATAATAAATTGATATTCCCACATTATTCCCCGCAGATAAATTAATCAAAAGAGATTCCCCTGTTGTAGTAGAAAAACAAGGTATAATTGAGCGAGGCTCAACCGTCCCTCCATTTACTCCAAGACGAATTGTGTGAGTTAATTGAGTTGTAGTATCTTTTAAATAAACATTTGTTGCTGTATCTCCGCAAGAAATTGCATATCCATGTACTGTTAGAATTGTTCCGCTAGTAACATTTGAAATAACAACATTATCTCCACTTGTACTCGTATCTAGTTTAGCCTCTAAAAATGTTAGAGACGGTGCACCTAAATTTGTTGTAACCGCTCCATCTACTGTTAAAGAATTTCCACCGTCATCAACAGAGGCAGTTCCCGATATTATTGCAGTTACTGTTTCTAATGCCGCTAAAGTTGTACCCCCTAATTCTATCCCCCCTGTTGCATCGGTTTTTATTATTCTATCAGTTCCATCTGAACCATAAACCGCAACACTATCTGTATCATGCGTTAACTCGACTACAATTGAAGTCCCTGATAAAACTAATTCTGAATCAACCATTAATCTGCCTTCAGCAGTAGTCAATAAAGGCATAAATGATCCAGTACTATCAGTAATTGTTGGATTTGGAGTAATTAGCCCCGAACCGCTTATCATAGCATAAACAGCAGTGGGCATTTGTCCCATTATTGTTGTTGTCATCGTCCCCTCCTTAATGATTTGGGTGATTTATATATTTTAGTTAATTGATTTCCATTAACTTGACTTTTTAATGTTTGTATTTCTGAACTTAAACTCTTATTTTGTTCAACAAGTTCTTTCATAAGACTAATCATTTCCGAATCGCCATTACGAGAGCGCTCAATTTTTTCTTCATCTCCAGGAAGATAAACTTTAGAAATAGGCTTTTGTTTATTTCCAAGATCGGTTAAATATTTAGATCTTGCTAATTGTGCTGCGCGTTCTCTAGTTATTCTATCTTGAGTTAAGTTTGGTACATCTATGCTACCTGATTTAGTAATCAGTCTACCTTTATCTTCCTCTGATTTAAGTTCATTAGAACTATCATAAACATAAGTATTTCTAGAATTTAATGGAATTGGATTTCCAAATTTATCATATCTAGCGCCTTGAGATTTTTCCATCTCGTCTGTGATGATTAGACACTTTGTTAATAATTCTGTAGCGTATCTTCCTATATTTTGTTTTAACATTATGTAATAACACCTCTCTCTTTCTGTACTTTAATAGTCGAACTCATTAGATAACCATCAGATGATGGTATTTGATTTTTTTCATAGGTTTGTGTTCCAAAAGCCCATCTATCTGGGCGAGAATCAATATTCTTACTTCCTGAAAAAGGAAATGGCCTTAAGCGACGATCAAATTGATGATCAGTCGGTTTATTGCCCTCATGTTGTCTCCACACTAAACCTTGATAATCTGTTTCATACCCCGGGTCTATAGTTGGGTTAGACTTTACAGATTCAACAACAATTGAAAGTGCATCATACTGTGGAAATGGAATATATTGTAAAACTTGGGTTCTTCCAGTATCTCTACAAGTCGGATCTCTAAACCTAAAATCTTTGTAGATGTGTTTAACTTGTGAGGAGGGAATTGCTTGATTTCCAAATATATCCTGGCGTCCGAGGCATACCAGATACATATATATACCCCTTATATAATTATTATTTTTTTTAAACTATTTTAATATATTAACAGTCTTCAGCGCCTAAAAATGATACCATTTCTATACCTAATCTATTTTTTACTGTTGTTCCTTTTAACTTTGTATAGGCAATTTTCATAGGATTTGTAGCATCTAAATCTGAAGTAGTAAAACCATCTGTGAAATTTTGTTCTACTGTTTGAATAGCTTGTTTTCCCGCTCTTCTAGCAGCCTCATTTTTATACAAACTAACCCTAACCACAGCCCTTCCATTCATAGGTAGATTTATCGCGCTTACTTTCCAATATTCACCAGAATTACCTGTATTCAATTCATGAGTCAATTTCAAAGCCATTTTTATTTCTCTCCTTTTATTTAATTACCAGCTAATCGACCAACCTGCATTAATTCCCCAAGTCAATTCTGGTTCTTGATATTTGGAATATTTTGACATAACCACTGTTGTTGAGGATATTGTATTGTTATCCGAATCGGTTACAGTAGTAGTAACAGGAATTCCCCAAGCTATAGAACTATCCATGTCTATCAGAGTATTTGAGGTATTTGTTGTATTACTTGATATAATGTCAGCTATGGGTAAAAATGGAAAAGTCACAACCGTCGTATCAGTAACTATTGTATTTGTAATAATGTTTGTTATTGTATCGGTAATTGTGTTTGTTACTGATGTATTATTTAATATTGTATTTGTCGTTGTGTTATAAACCGAATTCGTTGTAGCTAATGCCTGACAATCAACCATTCTACCCAATCTATAAAAAGGTCCGCCTTCAACTACCAAAGTTCCGCCAGCCACAGGCATCTTAAACCCTAACAATGCAGCGATATGATTATATCTCATGTTTGATATATTATTTCTTGAAGCCGTTATGACAGGTTCTATTTTTATATAACTATTAGGAAGTGGAATCCAATTTTTTGTATCTGCAACTATAGGAGTCCTTAAATTATACATACCACCGTTCAAATCATAATCCAAATTCCATCCAAATGAATGAGCCAATGCCCCCGATGCTAGCATCAAAACAAAAACCAAACCTAAAATAATTCGTTTCATCTAAATCCTCCTTTTATTTTTGCAAA
>Ga0307928_10001617_pt1 | contig 17142 bp, 11 predicted proteins | sample AceLakmetagen232_FD_201815 | JGI IMG/M metagenome (GOLD analysis project Ga0307928, IMG submission 201815) | Saline water microbial communities from Ace Lake, Antarctica - #232 | ecosystem: Environmental > Aquatic > Non-marine Saline and Alkaline > Saline | place: Antarctica: Ace Lake... | reverse complement strand
GTTTTGTTCAAAACTTTTAAGAGAAAGGCCAGTGGAAGCAGGTGTAGACCCGGGTTTTGAAGAAATAGATCAGGCAGAAGATAAAACTTATGCTGAAACCGCCTGGAGCAGATTTATTGAAGCAGAAAGAATTTCTGAAAATAATATATTTGACTTTATGGATGAGATAGGGATTAGCACAGGTGATATAAAAGAGTCTTTTATGCGTCTTGTTAAGTATCCTGATGTAGAGATTGCAGCTAAAGATGTAAAAAAACCTGATTTTTCAATTGTAAATAAATCAATTGTTGATTTTATCGGATTTTTTGATGATAAGATTCCTACCCATGAACCTGGAAAAGAATGGGATGATTTACAGAAAATTATAATAAAGACCAGAAATTATATAAATTCAGGTTTTTTAAAAGAAGGCAGGCTGCTACCAGTACTGCTTAAGCAGATAAGTAAAAAACCTGGTATTACTCAGAACAGATGGCCTGATGGCAGCGCAAAGGATTATCAGGAAATGATAATAGACTTTCAGGAGAGTGTTATCAGTCCAGCTCTTACCGGATGGCACGAATATATATATAAGCCTTTAATTGATTTTGCTAAAAAAGGGTCAGAGTTTTATGAGGATTGGAGAAAAGAGCATTCAATACTAAATTTTGAAGATTTACTTATGAAAACAGCAAAACTTCTGAAGGACAACAAGGAAGTAAGGCAATATTTTAAAGAAAAATTTACTCATATTTTAGTAGATGAATTTCAGGATACAGATCCGATACAGGCTGAAATAATTTTGCTTCTTACAGGGGGCAGTGATAATGAAAATGATTGGAGAAAGCTTTTTCCAGAGCCCGGGGCGCTTTTTGTAGTAGGGGATCCAAAACAAAGCATTTACCGCTTCAGAAGAGCAGACATTGATATTTATAATATGGTTAAGGATAAATTTTCACATGATGGATGCGGAGTTTTGGAACTTAATTCAAATTTCAGGTCGCTTCCTTTTATGGAAGGAATAGTTGATAAGACTTTTAAGAGTGTTTTTCCTGAAAAGGAAACAAAATACCAGGCTAAATATTTTTCTTTAAATACAATCAGGAATCAGAAGGGTGAATTTAACTCCGGGATAATGGAAAATCCTATTAAAAAAATAGGGGGCAATAATGCAGGCAGGGTTGCAGAAGAAGATGCAAAAAGAATTTCTATATGGATAAGAGAAGCAATAAGCGGGGATATAAAGCTGCAGCGGACTGAGGGAGAAATAAAGCAAGAGCTTACAGAAAAGGCAGAATATTCTGATTTTTTAATACTTACTAAAGGGAAAAAACATCTAAACAGCTATGCTGAGGCTTTAGAACTTCAGGGTATTCCATATGATATTTCAGGGAGCGAAAGTTTTGGAAGCTCGGAGGAGCTAAAAGAGATTTACACGCTATTTATGGCAATAGAAGATGAAAGAGATCCAGTTTCACTAATAGCTGCTCTCAGGGGCCTGTTTTTTGGAATAAGCGATGATATGCTGTATAAGTTTAAAAAAGCAGGCGGGTGGTTTTCATATTTTAGCAAAGTGCCGGATGAACATTCTGAAATTTCTGAAGCCTTCAGCAGGCTAAAAGAATATAAGGAGATAATAAAAACACATACCCCCCAGGTTGCTGCTGAGATTATAATTGAAAAGCTTGGGATTATTCCTCTTGCGTTATCAGAGGATAATGGAGTTGCAAAAGCAGGTAACATTTTTAAAGCTCTCCAGCTTATAAAAGGGTTTAAAGAAGATGCGATAGGAACATTTTCTGACTTTAATGCTGGTCTTGGTGGTCTTTTAGATTCAAAGGATATTGAATCTAAAAATATTGTGCTTTCTAACAAGAATGCGGTTAGGATTATGAATCTTCATAAAGCTAAGGGTCTTGAATCACCTGTAGTGATTTTAGCTGATCCCCTGGGAGAGATTAAACAGTGGGATCCAGAGCTTCATATAACAAGAACTGAAGGAAATAAAGCAAAAGGATATTTTGCTATTGTAAAGAAGAATGGAAATTATGGGTTAGAGATTATTAGTTTTCCTAAAGGTTGGAAGGAAAAATCGGAGGAGGAGAAAAAATACGCAGATGCTGAAAGGCACAGGCTTGAATATGTTGCAGTTACAAGGGCTAAAAATATTTTAGTAGTAAGCACTTATAGGGAGGGCAGTAGAGCTAAGGCCTGGGAGTTTCTTTATGATTATTTAAGCGATGCTCCAGAGATAGAAGTTAAAGATAAAGTTGAGGCTACAGGAAGAGAAGCTTTTAGTATAAGTAAGAATAAATGGCAGATTAAACAGAAAAAAATTGCTAAGAGCCTTGAAGATATTGGGGAGGATTCCTACAGACTTATAAATGTGGCTACTGAAGCAAAAGAAGGAGTAATTTTTTCTGAAGGGATTGCAGGCGGAATGGGCTGGGGAAGAATTGTCCATAAGGCAGTTGAGATGGTTTGCAGGGGCGGGTATAAAAAGTTAAAGGCAGTTGCAGGCAAGTGGCTTGAAGAGGAAGGAAAGCCCAAAGATGATACTATCAGGTTAATTAGCCTTATTGATAAGTTTATGAAAAGTGATTTATGGAAGAGGATAGAAAGTGCAGAAGAGAAGTATTTTGAGGTGCCTTTTGCACTGAGTGAAGCTGGCAGCATAGTGCACGGGGTTATTGATTTAGTTTTTAAAGAAGCTGGCGAGTGGGTTATCGTGGATTACAAAACAGATGATTTTGAGGGTGATAAGGAGAGAAAGAAGGCATATGAAAAGCAGATAAAGCTATATAAGAAATATTGGGAAATGATAAGCAAAGAAAAGGTTAAAGAAACTTCACTTTATAAGTTATAATTTATTTAATTATTTTTAAAAATTTAGAGGAAGTTTTAATGAAAATACATGAAATTATTATAGCAGAGGGCTATACCCCTACGGGGATAGTGGATATTTAAACAAATAAATTAGTAAGTTATAATTAATTATTGTCGAAGCTTCTGAGCTTAGTATATCCTGTAATTATTGTAATTTGTGATATTTATGAGAGGTGGTTTTAATGAATGGATTAATTGATTTATTAGTTAAGGCAGCAAAAAAATCAGTTTATGATTATGTTGTATATGATTCAGATATTGAATATCAGTTTGCGGATGCTTTTGAAAAAAATGATGATGTAAAATTATATGCTAAACTTCCTAAGTGGTTCGTAATTAATACACCTCTCGGAAATTATAATCCTGATTGGGCAGTATTGATTGAAAAGGATGGAGAAAAAAAACTATATTTTGTAGTTGAATCAAAGGGGAGTATATTCACTGATGAATTAAGACCAGTAGAAAAAGGGAAAATTGAATGTGGAAAAGAGCACTTTGAGGCTTTAAATACTAACGTGAATTTTAAAGTAGCTAATGATTTTGAAACATTATCAAACATAATAGATTAAAATAAGTAATTTAACCATATATTAATTTATGGCAAAGATTTTAAAATTAATAAAAGGAATCAGAAGAATAGCTAATTGAAAGGAAACTATGGAGACAACAAAATATTCTGTAAATCAACAATTAATTGAAACAGTTTTAGCTTGGGTGAAATCAGAAGAAGTTGCTATCCCTGAAATTCAAAGGCCTTTTGTATGGAATTCTACGAAAGTAAGAGATCTGATAGATTCATTGTATAATGGATACCCAATCGGATATTTAATAGCATGGCTTAATCCAAATGTTAAATTAAAAAACGGCAAGTTTTCTGAAGGCAAAAAAATTTTAATTGATGGGCAACAAAGGATTGTAGCGCTATCAGCTTCAATATTAGGTAACAAGGTTATTAATAAAGATTATAAAAAAATTAATATAAAAATATCTTTTAATCCAATTGATGAAAGATTTGAAGTTTATAATTCTGCTATTGCAAAAGATCCTGAGTGGATATCTGATATTGCACCAATTATTAATGGGGAAATAGATACTTTAGAATTTGTGGATGATTATCTGAAGAAAAATACATGTTTAGATCGAAATACTTTATACAAAAAAATTTACAAGCTTTCACAAATTATAAAAAAACAAGTTGGATTTATTGAATTATCTCATGATCTAGATATTGAAACAGTCACTGAAATATTTATTCGAATAAATTCTAAAGGAGTAATACTTGGACAAGCTGATTTTGCTATGTCAAAGATTGCTGTTGATAAAAAATATGATGGTACTAATTTAAGAAAATGTATTGATTATTTCTGCCATTTGGCAATTTACCCTGATTTTTATTCTCAATTGCTAGAAACTGATAAAGAATTTGTTGGTACAGAATATTTTCAAAAATTATCATGGCTGAAAAATGAAAATGATGATATTTATGACCCTTCGTATACAGATTTATTAAGAGTAGCATTCACATCGGAATTTGAAAGAGGGCGATTATCGGATTTAGTAAGCTTATTATCGGGAAGAAATTTTGAAACCAGGACTTACGAGGAAGATATAGTAAAAAACTCTTTTACTCTATTAAAAAAGGGAGTTTTAAACTTTATAAACGAAACTAATTTTAAAAGATTTATTATGATAATAAAATCAGCCGGGTTTATTTCACCAGAATTGATAAGATCTCAAAATGTTTTGAACTTTGCGTATATTCTCTACTTAAAATTAAGAGCATTGAAATACCATTCAGGTGATATTGAAAAATTTGTGAGAAAATGGTTTGTTCTTTCAGTTTTAACGGGAAGATATTCATCGTCGACTGAAACTCGGTTTGATTTTGATATAAAGCAGATCGCAAAGAAAGATTTTGGTGAATATTTAAAAAATATTGAAGAAGGTGAATTATCTGATGCTTTTTGGAATAATTCCCTGATACAAAGTTTAGATACCTCTGTTGCAAGCAGTCCATATTTTAATGTTTATCTTGCTTCTCAGGTTAAAGCTAATGATAAGGGTTTTTTATCCAAGGATATTTCCGTAAACAATCTAATTACACATCGAGGCGATATTCATCACGTTTTTCCAAAAGATTATCTAAAAAAACATGGCTTAAAAAGAGCTCAATATAACCAAATTGCTAATTATGTTTATATGCAATTGGAAATAAATATTAATATTGGAAATAAGTCTCCTGATATCTATTTTAAGGAATTAGAAGATCAATGTGCAGGTGGAATAGAAAAATATGGAAGTATGAGTGATTTAAATGAACTAAAAAAGAATTTAAAAATGAATTGTGTACCATTGGATATTTTTAATATGAATATAGATCATTATGAAGACTTTTTAGCACAGAGACGTAAATTAATTGTTGGGAAATTAAAGAGATACTACTATAGTCTTTAAAATCAAATTTTTTATATAATAAATAATGATTTACTTTTCCGAGTATTTTAAGAACAAAGCATTTAATGTTTTAAAGAAAGAATATAAATATTGGAATAGAATAAAAAAATTTTTAAGTTTAGAGAGGGTATTAATAGTAAAAATATATCCACTCAGCGGAAATGGAAAACCAATTTTTTATAAAAACAAGGATTATAACCTAATAATTAAATGGGGTAATCAGAAAATAAAAATATCAATAAATATAATAAATGATACTATGAAAAAATATTTTTTAGATTTTAAGACATGGTACCCTCTGGGAGCCAGTATGACAAATCCATTAAAAGGAGGCTTAGGAGAATATTTAAATAAAAATTATCCTAAATTGAATCCGAGATATGCTTCTGTTCTAGCGGCCATAATGGTTAAAGAAGGTCTAATTGAAAATAAAAATCTTAAACCTATATTAATAAGGAAACTAAAGAGCTCGGCATGATGTGTACTGAAAAAAGATCCCATAGATCGTAACAGTTCTTCTGGCCTGCGGGTGTACTAGAAATTGGTGAAAAGACTTGAGTCGGAAACGAGGGGTAGGAATGAAAGAGAAAAACAGTAAGCAGCTGGCTCGAACATGGCCTTTTAAACGCTATAAAGTGTTTGAACGTAAACTCCAGAACGCAGCATCAGAATGGTTTTACAAGAAAGGATTTGATACACATAAGAGAATGAGCTATTGTCTTAAATCTCATGATAGCTGGCCACAAAATATCATTTGCTCTGATGTGGCTGAGTATATCAGGCAGGAGAATGAACGGCATTTAGGAAAGGACCCTTTTCCTCTTCATAAGTACATTCACCATGGACTTAGCAGCCAGGCTATGGTATTTAATCTAGTTGGACCATTGATTGTCAGAAAAGACTTTGAACCATTGCGCGTTACTATCGAAAGGGCAGGAATAGCATGGCCGATAGGGGAAGTCACTGCAGAATTTGAGTATGATGACCGGACAGTCTTTAATGAAGATTCTGGGCAACCGACATCCATCGATATGGCCATATTAGGAGAAGCCAAGAATATCTTCATTGAAGCAAAACTTGTAGAAAGAGGATTTGGAGGATGCTCTGTTTTTTCAGACGGTGATTGTGATGGGAGGAATCCTATCGTATATGGGTTTGATGGGTGCTACCTTCATCACATTGGGCGAAAATATTGGGATTTAATGGATGAGTTTGGCTTCAGGGAGATGGATTTAGCATCTGGGCATATCTGTCCCTTTGCTAATTACTATCAATTTTTCAGAGAGGTGCTATTTTCACTGAAAAGAGGTGGCTCTTTTATTATTCTTCACGATGAGAGGAATCCTTCATTTTTAAAGACTTCTAATAACGGCAAACAGTACGGTTTATGGCCGTTTCTTATGAAATCTATTCCAACTAAGCACATTACCCGCATAGGGAAGATAACCATTCAGTAACTTGTCAATGCGATTGATGAATCTGGGAGTCACCAGGATTGGATCAATGAATTTAAGCTGAAGTACGGGATAGAATAAAAAGGGCAACTATTTTGACTTTGGTTAAAATATGAATAAGATATATCAATATTCATCAGAAATATTTTTCATCAAAGTATTCTTTATTTCTAAAAGAGTAGAAGTTACACCTACTGAATGGATTAGTAGTCCCTTTTGTATGCAAAGATGGAATTTTATCCTATTTGCAGATCTTATTATAGATTCAGGTGGATCCTTAGAGCTTCTTTGATACTTCGTCTTATCTCTAAGTCTTCAATCTTACCAATATTACTCATCAATCTTTTTTTAGATATAGTCCTTATTTGATGAACCAGAACTATTGAACTGACTTTCCGCACCCAAAACAAAAGTTCCTTCTGATTTATTAATTTTAACAGAAAATACACACATACACCCATAAATAAATATTTTTTACTCTTCAGGCCAGTGCCTAAAAAATGTCTTCATTATAAGATAGTTGAAAGAGAATTAAGAGACAGCAGTAGAATTATTACAAGTAATAAAGATTTTATCGCATTTATTCCTTTTTACTGGTTGGTTTAATATGACTTAAAATTATTGGTAATAGGGCACCTTCTATCTCTGCCAAAAGCCCGGGGAGTAATCTTGATACCGGGAGAACTCTGTCTTCTTTTGTATTCACTGGAATCTACCATACTGGTTACTTCTCTTACTGTTTTGTCTTCAAATCCCTTTTTTATAATGGAACGGTGATCAAGGGCGTCTTCTATATATGCTTTAAGTATGGGATCCAGGATTTTATATGGAGGCAGCCTGTCTTCATCTTTCTGATTCGGCCTAAGCTCTGCGGAAGGAGCTTTTATAACAGTGTTTTTCGGAATTATATCTGAGTATTTCCTGTTGATAAACTTACAGATTCTATAGACCATTGTTTTATACACATCTTTAATCGGCGAAAATCCTCCTGCCATGTCACCATAGAGGGTACAATATCCAACACTTATTTCACTTTTATTGCCTGTGGACAGTGCCATCCAGTTGTTTTCATTAGCTGCAGCCATCACAATGTTTCCCCTTATCCGTGCCTGAATATTTTCTCTGGTAATATTAATTTTATTGCTTCTGAAAATAGATTTTAAATTTTTAAGGTAACTGTTGTAAATATCTGAAATTGGGATAGTGGTATATCCAATACCGAGATTATCGGACAATTCTTTAGCACTGTTTATACTTTCTCTGGAAGAGTATATGGAGGGCATTATAATTCCACTGGCATTTTCTTTTCCGAGAGCGAAAACAGCAATTACTGCAGTTAGAGCCGAATCAATACCTCCGCTCAGCGCGATAACAACTTTTTCAAACCTGTTTTTCTTAACATAATCCCTGGTCCCTAAAATTAGGGCCTGAAGTATTTCATCCTCAATGCAGCTAACATGCTGGCTGTATTCGGCGGCGGTTTTGTCCTGTATATTTCTTTTGCCTTTTTTTTGATGGTATTTTAAATCAATGACAGGCAGGGGGCTACGGCACTTTTCCATTTTGGTTTTTTGATTTTTAAATTTGACATCTTTTAGTCTTGCAGACTTTACTCTACCGGTATCAAGGTCGTAAATTAACCCATCTTCTCCAAATGGTTTTGCGTGTCTTAAAATGCTGCCATTTTCATTTATGATTAAGCTATTGCCGTCAAATACAAGTTCATCCTGGCCTCCTACCAAATTCACATAAGCAATATTTACGTGGTTTTCTGCAGCTGCGGTAAGTAAAGATTTTTCGGTTTGTTTAATTTTTTCGGTATCGTAAGGAGACGCAGATATATTTATCATAAGTTCTGCTTCTCCTAATATGGATTGAATTTTTGTTGGTCCATCGGGATGGAACATATCTTCACAAATGTTAATTCCAATATGAGCATCTGCTATTTTATAAATATAATTTGTGCTGCCTTTTCTAAAGAATCTTTCCTCATTGGGAACATAGTAATTTGAGAGGAGATGTTTATTATATATAGATTTAATTTGATTATTATAAATTACTGCTGCTGAATTATATATTCCATTTTGTTCCTTACTAACGAAGCCGACAATTGCGATAATATTTGAAGTTAAATCTTTAAGCTTATTTAGATATTCAATATTTTTGTTGATAAAATCGGTTTTAAGAAGTAAGCCTTCCGGGGGGTATCCTGTAATAGAAAGTTCTGGGAATATCACTATGTCTACATCATTTTTTCTTGCCTCTTTGATATGAGAAGCAATGATGTTATAGTTTCCCTTAAAGTCTCCCACCGTTGGATTTATTTGTGCCAGATATAGTCTTAAAATAGATATTTTTTTACTCCTTTTTAAGGTTTGTTAATTAACAATTAGCAATTTTTAATTATAGCTTGCATTATAACTCTTTTTACTAATTTAATTTACTTTTTATGCAGAGGGGAAATTTTTATAAGACCGGATATGATTTCCGGGATGACTTTTAAGAAAATAATCTATCTCTTCTTTGGTGTTTTCAAAACCCGGGGTAATTCTTGGAGATCTATGAGCCTCCTGGTTTGAAAGTCCCATTGCAGCAAGCGTGTGTGAAGACTTCAATGATGAAGAAGAACATGCAGAGACACGGCTTTAGTTAAATGGCATTTTATATATTTACTATGATTTAACATTACTGTATTATGTGTTGACATAGTTAAGTTGTATATCAGAGCTCTATAAATTTATTAAAATTATTTTAAAAATTAGTTCATTTTACTATAATAACCTTTTGATTTTAAAAGAGTTCATTTTGATTTAATCATAAATATGGGGCTCTTTATTTTTCAAGGGCAAGAGCAAAAATGCATAAGGATTTTATGAATAAGTTTGCAGAAGTAATATCATCTGTTTCTGATGGATCATTTATTTCCATACCCATTTTTTTAATTGTATGTCTGACGACTGTAGATAATAAAATTGAAGCAATTAACTGGGCTTTTCTCTGTTTGCTTTTTGGGATAATAGTCCCATATCTCTATGTATGGTTTTTATATAAGAAAAAGAAAATAAGTGATGTGCATATATTTGAAAGAGAAAACAGGTTAAAACCGATGGTTGTAGCCTGTATAAGCTATATAATACTTTTTATCATTTTACGTGTTCTGAAAGGGCCTTTATTTTTAAAATCCATATTTGCGGTAATTATAGTTTCTACTATTATTTTAACTATTATAACCTATTTCTGGAAAATTTGTCTGCACGCCAGCGGGATGACTCTTATGGTTATTACCTTTAATGTTTTATTTGGCAGGTGGATGCTGTTTATGATTCCTCTTGTCCCTTTAATTGGGTGGGCCAGGATAAGAATTAAGAAACATACAGTGAGCCAGGTAATTTCAGGTGCTGGAGTTACTGCCGTAATAGCCATTTTGATTTATTATAATTATGGATTTATTAATTTGTTTTAAGCAGTGCTGACAAATATTCTTTTTAAGGAATTCTTTCAATATCTTCTATTATATCTATCAGCTGCAATCTGGTGAGGCTTTCAGATTTTTTAAATGTAAATGTTATAGTATGTTTATTATATGCAAAAAGCGGCATCCTCCCCTGGTTAAAGCAAGATGACCCCAAAACCAGGCACATGCCGAAGCCCGTACTCTGCTAATAGCAGGTTCCTGCTTCGTATCAGTTTTTAACAGGGTTATCTCTTCATCTTGTATTATATAGTTTAAAAGTGGTTGATGAACTTGTGAAACCAGAAGGAAACAAATAGTTCCAATAATGATAAGACAATGGCTATCATTGAGGGTAAAATCAAGTATTTGCTTGCAAGCCTGGGTGCTCTTTGTGAGAATAGCGGAATTAAAAGCACCATTACCAGATTTATAAAATAAAAAGTAAAAAGAACTGAAGCTCCAACTAAATAATAATAAAAATAACCCAAGAAGTTAAATCTAAGCAGGGTTATTGTAATGAATACTATCAATATTAAGATATAAATTATGAATTTATGAGGTTTTTTTAATATTTTTTCTTTTTTTGATTCCTTATAATATTGAAATGTAAAAATGGGATAAGTTATTGACATAATTGATGACCCGCACAAGAAACCGGTGATAAATCTCAAATTATTATTTGTATTGTATAAACCAAAATTTGAAGCAATGCCATCAACTATTGTAGATAAGAAAAAAAGAGCAAAGATTATGAGGATGTAGAGCGGAGGAAGATCATTCTCTTTTTTTCTAAACATTATAAATAAAATAATAGTTGTAATAAAAAAGCCAGTGTAAATACCACTGCACCTGGAACAAACTGGCAGGATAATATTACCAAAAGTAAGGCTCCTTGAAGATAATTGGTGACAGACTGAAAAACCTATTGTTTCTATTAGAAAATTAATCAATGTCAATTTATATTACCATCTTAATATAGTTAATAGATCAAATAATTTATAATGATAATTTCTTTCAATATCTTTCCATACTATTTTCGAATTTTCTAAAGCTTTTACCAACCATCAAAATCAGAAATATTTTATAACTTCTAATAAAATTATAGTTTTCTATCTATAATATTGATAGAATTATATTGATAGAGTTAACTATGTTATTTTTAATTGTCTGTAAGTAGATTAAGAAAGGAATATTTTTTATGATATATGATTTTCATACTCATACACTTTTTTCTGATGGCAAAAACAGCCCTATTGAGCTTATAAGACTTGCAGTTGTTTTTGGATACAGGTGCATAGCCCTGACAGATCACGGAAGTTATTCAAATCTTGATTTTATAATTTCAAGGGTAAAAAAAGACTGCGAGCTTGCAGAGAAGTACTGGGATATAAATGCAATTCCAGGGGTAGAGTTAACTAATATTCCGGTTAAAAGTATAAATAATATGGCCAGAGAAGCTAAAGAATTAGGAGCAAGGGTAGTGATAGTCCATGGAGAGAGTATCGTGGAAAATGTTGAGCCGGGCACTAATTTAGAAGCTGTAAAATCAAAATATGTCGACTTGCTTGCACATCCTGGAATCTTTAAATTAGAAGAGGCAAAACTTGCAGCCGAGAATGGTATTTTTGTGGAAATTTCTTCCAGAGTCGGTCACAGCCTTACCAATGGGATTGTAGTAAATGTGGGCAGGGAAGCGGGGGTTAAGTTCTTAATAAATAGCGATGCCCACAGCCATGATGATTTATTTAGATCAGATATGCAGGAGAGAGTGGGTCTGGGTTCCGGGTTGAAAAAAGACGAAGTTGAAGAAATTTTTAATAAAAATTATAAGGAACTTCTTAAAAGAATTGGTTATTAGTCTGTAATTGAAGTGCGGCATAATTTAAAAAATATACTTATGACTTTTCATCAAGTAATCCAAGTAATATATAAAGCAGAATGCTAATTTTTAAAAGAAGTTAAGGTAAAGATCAGTACCCATAAGAGCAAAGAGGTAACAATTTCTCCTGAATTTGAGTCTTACGCTAAGCTGGCAAAAGAAGCAGGAAAGCCTATAAAAGAAATATATCAGGATAATATTTTATTTTTTTCCAGAAGATAATATTTTAATATTTTCTGCAAAATAGCAACTGCAGGCACAGCAAAGAAAAGTCCCCATACACCAAACAGGGCACCACCTGCTATCAGTGAGAAGATCATGATGCCTGGATGCACCCCTATCTGGTACTTAAATACAATTGGAGAAAGCACGTAGGCATCTATCAGTTGAATAGCTGCAAACAAAAGGATCACTAACAGGGCCGTAAACGGCGAAATAATAAGAGCTGCCAGTGCAGCAGGTATAACTCCTATTATGGGGCCAAGAAGCGGAATCATATTTAACAAGCAGGCTATGGAGCCAAGCAGTATCGCAAAATCTACTTTTAATACCAGAAGTACAATGGTGCATAGTATTCCAACAATAATAGATATTAACATTCGCGCTCTAATATACCTTCCGCCAACTTCATTAATACTTTCTAAAATAATAGTGGTCTGATTTTTGAATCTTTTTGGCATTATTTTTATGAATATTGTTTTTATTTTATGTGCATAATTAAGTATATATATTCCCAGCAGAGGTCCTACTATAAGGTATAGAGATGTATTGAATGCTAACCTGCCAACGTTAGCAGCTTGCCGGAAGATATCAATTTCTTCTAAATTAATCCTGCTGATAAGATACTGGGTAATACCGCTGACATCCTTGGGTATTATTTCCTTACCAATTATACTCTCAGCGTTTTTAATAATAATGCTTTTTTGCAGAAAGTCGTTTATAACCCTGGTCAAATTTTGCATATATAATGGAAATTTATCAACGAATGTCATGAATTGATCAAATATTATGGGTATAATGAAGAAAAATATAGTAAAAATAATCCCTATAAAAATGATATATGTTATTGTAATAGAAAATGCTCTGCGCATTTTCTTTTGCAGCAAAGTTACAACGGGGGTTAAAAGATAAGCAATGGCTATAGCTAAAATTAATGGTATGATTGCTATCCTTATCAAATATATGATGTAAAAAAAAAGTGCAGCGATTAGAAGAAAGCCAATTATTGACCAGGAAAAAATTCCAATGTTTTTTATTGTTTTAATACTATTTGAAGGTTTTCTTATTCTCATTAGAAATCATTGTAGTATATTTTTTTAAAAATATAAATTGTTAAACTAATCGATGTTATTAATTGAAATGACGTCGTAGTTATAAAAAAGTTTTGATTCAAAAATAGTAAGAAAAGTAAGAGTCAGGTTTTAGGCAAAATCCTAAAATTTTGCGCTGCTCCAAAACCTTTCTTTTGACTTATAGGGTGATTTAAAATAAAATATTTATCCCTTAGAAAAACAGACGGATTGAGGAAGAAATAATCATGAAGTATGGTTATTTTGATGATAAGAATAAGGAATATGTTATTAATAATCCCAGGACGCCGGTCAAATGGATTAATTATATCGGAACTCTGGGTTTTGGTGGTTTTGTGGATCACACGGGTGGCGCTTTGATATGTAAAGGCGATCCGTCTTTGAACCGAATCGTGAAATATATTCAGCAGATGCCCTCATCAGAGTTTAAAGGCGAAACTCTCTATCTCCGGTTCAAGCAGGGAGGTGGTTATAAAGTATTTTCCCCCTTTTTTGTCCCAACGCTGGATCCATATGATCTGTATGAGTGTCATGTTGGTCTGGGATATACTCATATAATCTCGGAATTTTACGGGGTCCGGACAGAGTGTACAATATTTGTTCCCATCAATGATATACGGGAGATTCGTGAAGTAAAAATAACCAATAAAACAGAGAAAGACCTGGAACTGGATGCTGTCAGTGTGGTTGAGTATACTCACTTTGATGCCGTAAAGCAGTTTAATAATGCCGACTGGGTCCCCCAGACTATGCAGTCGCGCTGTATCCGGGAAAAGGGCGGGCTGCTGACCCTGATTCAATACGCTTTTATGCGCAGAGAGACTAATGTGAATTTTTTTACTTCAAGTCACCCAATTTCTTCTTTTGAGTCAGATAGAAAGCGATTCCTGGGCAATAATGAATACGGAACCTGGTCCAATCCGCTTTCACTTCAAATGGAAGAACTGTCCAGTTATGAAGCAAACCGGGGCGATAATATCGGTGCTCTTCTGCATCATCTGGGGAGCTTAAAACCTGGAGAGACAAAAGAATTTATCACCCAGCTGGGTCAGGAGCAGTGTTTTGAAAAAGCCCGGTACGGTATTGAGAAATATAGAAGTCCGGAAGCTGCCAGCAAAGCGTTTACCGAAATGAGCGGTTTCTGGGATGAGTTTTTATCAAGAATGCAGGTGGAGACACCTGATCCTAACATGAACAGAATGCTAAATATTCATAATCCACGGCAGTGCTTTATTACCAAAAACTGGTCCCGTTATCTTTCGTACTATCAGATGGGAATAGGAACCCGCGGCATAGGATTCCGTGACAGTTCCCAGGATGTGATGGGAGTAATTGACCGTATACCGGAAGAATCAAAAAAACTATTAAGGCAGCTGATGATGGTTCAGAGAAAGAATGGCAGTGCGATGCATAGTTTTAATCCGTTAACCATGGAAGGATCAAAGGGGGAAACGGAGGAATTGCCAGGCCGTCCTCAATACTACGGCGATGACCATCTGTGGATTGTTCTGGCCGTGACCGCTTATTTAAAGGAGACCGGAGATATAGAATTTTTACAGGAAGTAATTCCCTATTATGAAAAAGATGAAGATGGCAAGTCTCTGGAGAAGGGAACGGTACTGGACCATATAAAGCGGGCTTTGAATTTTACCAGGAATGATAAAGGTAACCATAATCTCCCACATCTTGGTTTCGCGGATTGGAATGACACGGTTAACCTTCGAGCCGGCGCGGAATCCCTGTTTAATACTCATCTTTATGGAAAGAGTCTTTTGGAAATGATTGAACTCTGCAGCTATCTGGGAGATATGGCTGTGGTTAAGTACTATAAGGATGAGTACGATAAGCAGAAAGAAACATTTAATCAGACAAGTTGGGATGGGCAGTGGTACATCCATTATTTTGACTCTGACGGTACTCCGTTAGGTTCACATAAAAATGAGCATGGAAAGATATACAGCAACGCTCAGTCATGGTCTTTGATATCTGGAATGGCGCCTTCTGACAGAGCAAAAAAAGCCCTGTGTTCAGTGAATAAGCTTCTTAACACCTCGAAGGGAATTAAGCTCAGCTGGCCTGGTTTTAACAGTTATGACCAGACCAGGGGCGGCATTACCACCTATCCGCCTGGAGCAAAGGAAAACGGTGGTATCTTCCTGCAGACTAATCCCTGGGTGATAATTGCTGAGACTATGATAGGACGCGGTGAGCGCGCTTATGAGTGCTATAATCAGATAAATCCAGCTGCTAAGAATGATGCTGCAGATGAATATGAATGCGAACCATATGTTTATGCTCAGAACATCCTTGGAGATGAGCATCCACAGTTTGGTCTTGCCCGGAACAGCTGGCTTACAGGAACAGCCTCATGGATGTATCAGGCCGGAACCAGGTTTATACTGGGGATACGGCCGAGTTATGATGGTCTGGAAATCGACCCATGTATTCCCAAAAAGTGGGGTGGCTTTAAAGTAATCCGCAAGTATAAAAACGCTGTTTATAACATCGAAGTAAAAAACCCGAAGCATGTGAGTAAAGGAATATCTAAGCTTAAAGTGGACGGTAAGAAAATAAAAGGGAATATAGCCCCTGCTTTTGGGGATGTCAAAACCCATTTCATAGAAGCAGTGATGGGATAACAGTTCCTTTCCAGAGCGCAATTGTTAGAGATCTAACCAAAGGCAGTGTTTGGAAGGGGATTTTTCTCTTTGCTGTGTTCATACTTCTGAGAAATATTTTTTAGTAACTTCTGTATACATTAATGCAGATTTCTATTAATTAAAGGGTTTCTAGATTGTTTAATATAAATAACTAAAAATAGTTCACTTTTGACTTTAAATAATTAATAATAGGTGCGTGCAAGGTGCACTATTAAACTTTAGATCTTAAAATAGGTAAGCACTTTTAATTTTTAAATGCCGATATCGCAGAGCTTACTTGACTTTATGAAAAAAGTATGTTATTTAGAACAGATGGGAGGAGTGAACATAAGATGAGGGTACTACGTAAGGGTGATAGCCAATTTCTTAAAGACTTTAATCGTAGTCTTGTTATTAATGCTATCCACCGGAAAGGTCCTATATCAAGAAATAAACTTGCTTATAGCCTTGGGTTAAAAAGTTCAACAATAACTCAAATTACTCGTTATCTAATACAAGCACATCTTATTGAAGAAACCGGTATAGGCGAATCTACAGGCGGCAGGCGCCCCATTTTTTTGGATCTAAATCCTAATTATGGCGCTTCAATAGGTGTTTATATAGAATCTGTATGCGCACATATTGGATTGATTGATTTAAAGGGCAAGCTATTAAAAAGAGTAAGGGTCTCTTTTTCCAGAGGAAGTGAGAGCGATAGTGAGAGCGTCATTTGTGCTATAAGGAAAAGTATAGATAAAATGGTTAAAGGTGTTAACTTATTAGGAATTGGAATTGGTATCTCTGGATTCACTGATTCTCGAAATGAGACACTGTTCTACTCTCCTATTCTGGGTTGGAGAAATGTAAATCTATCAAGACCCTTAGAAAGAGCATACGGTGTTCCTGTCTTTGTGGATAATGATATTAATACGTTCGTCCTGGCAGAGCTTTGGTATGGAGCAGGGAACCATTTCCGAAACTTTATATGTGTGACTATTGGAGAAGGAATAGGCGCAGGTATTGTAATAGATGGACGCCTTTACGAGGGCGCAACTGGAGGAGCAGGAGAAATTGGACATATTTGTAT
>Ga0307928_10001616_pt1 | contig 17142 bp, 17 predicted proteins | sample AceLakmetagen232_FD_201815 | JGI IMG/M metagenome (GOLD analysis project Ga0307928, IMG submission 201815) | Saline water microbial communities from Ace Lake, Antarctica - #232 | ecosystem: Environmental > Aquatic > Non-marine Saline and Alkaline > Saline | place: Antarctica: Ace Lake... | reverse complement strand
GATAGGCGTGGGCGGTCAGGACGTCGGTGGCCATGGGGATGGCGGACGTGGCCGCGCATACGTTGTTCAGTTCGTCCTTGGTCAGCTGGGCGGTTCCAGTTCCAGGCTTGGCTTGGATCCCGTCCGTTTGTTGGTCGAACCAGTAGGCCCTGTAATCCTGGTTTAACAATCGAATGGCGGCTAGCCTGTCTTCAGTTGTGGGCTTGATCATAGGTCAATCCTTCCTTCCATGATAGTGCGTGGTTCGATGGCGTCAAAAAAATACCGTTCAATGGCGTCCAGGGTGGGCTGTCTGGACCCGGCTGTGAAGTGGAACCAGTAGCCGTTTGATCCTGTGGACATGACGGGGGTGGGGAATGTCATGGGGATCCATCCGTGGGCGCTGGCCCGCTGGGCGGCTTCGTACTGTCCTTCCATTAGCCGCCTAAAGGTTTCTGTCAGAGTGTCATTGATCCGCCCCACCAGCGATAGGGGATAGAGAAATACGACCTTCGTTTCCACGTCCCTGGTCAGGTGGAACAGCGTTTCCCAGTCGCGGACCATTTGTTCATGGTCGATACGTTCACCACCGCCGAACACGTCGAGGAGTATGCTAGACGGATTCCACGGGTAGGTGGTCCCGTCGGTGGCCATGGCCGGTGAACGTCGAATCATCAAATCAGGGAATGGGGACCAGACCAGGCCGTCCTGTGAGTTGATTTCGCGCGGGCCGTGGGTCCAGCATTCTCCCACGGTGGAACTGGTCCCCCTGGCCACCGCATCCATCTTGTCCAGGCCCACCAGCTTGGCCTTGAAATTGTCGTGAAGGTCAAAGCCCCGGCCTTCTAGGATCCTATTCAGCCCGAAGGTATACAGGTTGTTTCGGATCCGGTTCATTCTGGGATCCGACACCACCAGGTTTCTAGGCTGGACCATGCAATTTGCCTGAAGATAACAGGTCCGTTGTTGATTTTCGGTCATAATATGAAATCATCCTTTTCATCTAAGTCCGTCCAGTGGGCCATGGGTCCGTCAAAGGCCGGGGCCTTCTGTTCCCTGGCGGGGGTGTCGCCTGTCGGGGTCAATTTGTAACACCTGGTCCGGCCTTCCATGACGATGGTTATCTGAAGGCCCAGATAGATCCGGTCTTTCATGCTCTGAAGGGCCAGCCCAAGCCTGGTTTGCTGGGACCGCAGTGTCCCGTCCCGCCTGATAGTAGATAGAAGGGCGTCCCGTTCGGCCATATCGTTCAGGTGGACGGGACGGACCACTTCGTCACCGTATGCATTCCACCATGCCTGGGTAAATTCACGCCATTCCACGCCGTCGGTATCGTTATCCTCGTATAGGGTTTCCAAGTTCTGAAGGAATCCCTGGACACCAGCGGCCCGAAGGATCCCACCCATGATCTGGCTCCATGCCTCATAGGATCCCAGCCGCAAATCTTCGGCCATCGGTCGGCCTTCAGCCACCCAATGTTGAATGATGATCAGGACCGACCGGATCAGGGAGGACCTAGCCCGCTTGGCAAAGCCGGGAAGGTCATCATGTAGGAAACCGCCACGTTGCCAGGGCCTTTCCACATGGGCGTCTATTCTGATCCGAACACAACGGCGGGCCAATTCCATAGACAGGCGGGGGTTATTGGCCGTCAGGATCCACATGGCATCATTTGGAAGGGTAATATGTCGGGTTTCCCCCAGGATCCTGTCAGTCCATGTCCTGGCCGTCAGGATTGACGCCAGCGCCGGACTGTCAATCCTGATCCGTTCGCGGGCGTTGTCCAAAAGGACAATGGGGCGGCCACTGGCAAGTTCGGACGTGTAGGACTTTCTGGCTTCGTCGTCATTCATTGGAAGGGGGCGGCTGTCAGCGTCGTGGCCAGTGGTTACAATTGACCCCACCGAAGCCAGCAAGGTCTTTCCAGACCCTGGGCTGGGGGCGTCGATTAGGTGAAGCGGGGAACAGCCATCGATTAACCGCCTTGCAAAGGGGAGGATCACCATGGCCATAGCCCCGGCCCTGTCAGAGTCGGCCACGAAGGGGAAGTCCCGAAGCAAGCCGTCCTTGATCAGAAGGACAGCTTCTGCCACCTGTTCGGGCCGGGGGTGTTCTGGGATGTCTTCCAGGTGAAGGTCTGGATCGGGGTCCAATATGACCCCCTCGTCTTGATGATAGCCGGGGGTGGCCAGAAGTTTCCCCGAACGGCTGAACACGGGGACGGTCACTATGGTGTCCAGAGTGGGAAGGGACCGGTCTGGGTATACCAGCATGTCTCTCACCACGTCCTTCGGTGGAAGGGAATGCTTGACCCCAGCTTCAAATTCTTTGACCCAGTCGGCCACCCTAGCCAGCCGTCCGAAAAGTTCGTCTTGGTTCGTTTGCTGGATCTGGGGTCCCCGCCGCTTGGTCCGTGGGGTGACGTGACAGATCAGACCCGACCGCTGGTATAGGACAGGCGGGTTATTCGCCTGGTGGACGGCTGTCCATGCGTCCCCCATCACATTGCGAATCTGTCTGTCATTGGTTGCGATTTGGGGACGGCCCGAACTGGTGGCCATGCGGGACCGAATTGGGACCACCCCCTGATCCGTCTGGACCTGGTCCATGACCATCTGTTCCAACCATCGGGGAATCGATGCGTCCCAGCCAGCCGCCTGGGCTAGCCTGAAAATGGTCCCTACCTGGACCGACGTGTCCCGCCCGAAGGACCCCCACTTTTCAGTGGTGACCCCTGGCTTGTACTTGTCACCCTGCTGTGACCAATCATCCCATAATTCCAGGCCAGCGGTCCCGTCTGACCAGGCGTTCAGCGCCATCCCCACACGAAGCCATTCGTCATACGACGTGTCCGGGTTCAAGGCGCCCAGGGCGTCCCGTAGGCGGTCCAGCTGTCTATCTGGACTCAACTGTATCTGACCGATATCTTGGACCAGAGCCAGCCCTGGGGGCTTCGTGGCGTCCTGTTCCGGGACTTCCCCCGGTGTTGGTTCCTGGGGCCGGACGGTGTGGGGTTCCACCGTGGCCAGGATAGCGTCCAAGGCGTCCGTTGCTAGCCCCTCGAATTCGGGGACTGGATCCGGGTCAAGTCCTTCGGATTCGTTGGGCCGATAGAATTGGTTGGCCCCGTCGGGGGCTTCGGACCACCATGGCAACCAGACCATGTTCCCCGTCCGTTTGGTCGTGTCCAGGGCGTCCTGTTTGGGGAACACTTCCACGCCCAGCCCCTTCTTGGGGTTCGCGGCCCTACCGTCAACCAGGACACCCTGGGCGCTGACAGACCCGAACAGAAGGCGACGGATGTCATATGCTTGGACGGGGTCCGCGAAAAAAACCCAGACGTGGAAGCCCGCGCCACCGCCAGACCGTTCAAGGAATGACGGGACCCCCATGGCCTGAAGGGTGGCCATGGTGTCCACGGCCACGGCCTGGGGGTTTGCTAGCGCGTCCTTGTGTTCGCCCGCGTCAAAATCGATACAGCCCCAGCGGGTCAGGTTGTCAAGCCCTGGTGTGTAGCTTCCAAGTCTGGGGATTCCCGCGAATGTTTTTACAGCCCCACGGCTGGTGGTGTAGGTAATAGCCGCCTGGTGGGTCCCCGTCAGGTGGGCCAGGACCATATCGTCCAAGGACCCACCACCAACCACGGGGGAAGGTTTCCCCCATGGCATTTTGGCGGCCACGATGTCAAGCCGATTGAAGAACCACTTGTGGATCAGGGTGGCCCGTGTCTGAACGTGTTCTGTCATAGTTCCCCGGTGGTGGGTGGTGTCTACAGGTGGAAGTCAGGGCCTTCCCAGTCCGTCTGGTGGTGTCCACAGACTTCCACTACTGGCCCGCCCGTGTCCTGGACCTTGTCAAGGGTCTGAACCCCTTCACCAGCCAGCCATCCAGACAGCCACGTCCGCCGCTGGTCCAGGGTATTTTTGGAAGCGCCTGTCCTCATTCCCCAATTGTCCCCGACCAGGTATGCCCCGCGTTTGGCCCTGGTCACCCCCGTGTAAATCAGGGACTTGGACAACATGAACATATGTTGCTTATGGGCCAAGACCAGCGCCACCGTGAACTCGGACCCCTGGACCTGGTGGATTGTCAGAGCATAGGCCAGGTCCACATGGTTCCAATGGTCTTGGGACCTGTCCAGGTCCTTGACGTCCGGGTGGCCGTAAAACTGGACCCCCATGATCCCTTCACCCTTGTCCATGCTGACCACCACCCCTAGATCCCCATTCATGACACCAAGGTTATAGTCGTTTTTCCGCTGGATCACTTTGTCCCCCAGAACCGGCTTGGGCATCCATCCCACTTTCGTCTCCGGCATGTCATAGCGGGACCGCCCGTGGACGGCTTCCTGGACGCGGTCCCTTATGAAACCGTTCAGGGCGTTGACCCCTATGGGTCCCTTGCGGGTGGGTGACAATAGCTGGACGTCCCACAACGGATCAAGGCCCCATTCCGCTTGGATGATCCCGCCGGGGCGGTACAGTTCGTCCAGGTGGGTCAGGACTTGGTCCACTTCCTTCAGGTGGTCATTCTTGACCCAGGGCCAAACCCCGTCCACGGGATCGTCCCCTTCAGGCGGGGCGGACTTGCCCAGCGTCCCGCCCAGGACGGCCAGGCAATTCTCTTTTAGGACACCCGCCTGACGGACGCACTGGGCCAGGGCCACCACTGGAAGCGCCCCGGTATTAATGACGTCACGCAATGGGTTTCCCGGCCCGACCGGTGGCAATTGGTTGGGGTCACCCACCAGGACCACGGTGGTCTTGGTCAAGTCCAGCCTGGACAGCAATTCAAACAGAAGGGACGAATCGACCATGGACACTTCGTCCACCACCACCAGGTCCGCGGCCAGCGGCCCTTCGGCACTGAAGCCCCGCCCGTCATATCCCAACAAGCGGTGGATTGTGCTGGCTTCCCACCCGGTGGACTCCCCAAGCCGCTTGGCTGCCTTCCCGGTCGGAGCGCAAAGGGTGATGTGTCCCATTTGTCCCATCGCCCACAGGTGACAAAGGACCTTCACAAGGAAGGTCTTCCCCGTCCCAGCGCCGCCAGTGATCACGCTCATCCCAGACGTTAGGGACTGATTGACCGCGTCCAGCTGGCCGGGGGTCAGTTCCACTTGTTCGCCGTCCACGGTGATCGGCCTGGTCCCCAACGGCCCGCATGGCTTCGGGCTGGCCCACCCGCCTGTCAGGATGTCAGCCAGGTCCCGCTCTCTTTCCCAGATATGGGTCAAGGTCATCTTCTGGGGTTCGTCCGGGTCCTGGTATATGTCACCGTCCTGGACCATGGACGCCAGCTTGGCCTGGGGCTTTGGCATGTCCCCAATGTCATCGAAGGCCAGGCTGTCAACGGCCCGCCGCATTAGGTCATCCACTAGGCTGACGGTGTGTCCATTGCCAATGTCTTCCTTGATCAGGTGTAGGAAGCAAGCCCGCAGCCGTCCGGGGTGATCCTTGGGCGTCCCCATAGCCAGCGCGATTTCATCGGCCCGCTTGAAGCCGTAGCCGTCAATGAAATCAATGATCTGATAGGGATCTTGCTGTAAAATCGCTATGGCATTGTTACCAAACTTGCCCACTAGTGTCTTGATTTGGCGGAATGTAAGCCCAAATTGAGCCAGCCAGCTGGACGCACCATTCCAGGCGCTGTTCGCCGTCCATGATTCCGCTATTTTGGCCACCCGATCTTCGGTCAATTTGGCCACGGCCATGATTTTGGCCCGTCCTTCGTCGCTGGTCAGGGCGTCCGCCCATTCCTTCACGGTAAAGGCGTCCGCAATTTGGGCCGCCTTCACTGGTCCCACCCCCTTGAAGTCCCTATTTTTGGCCAGCCACTGGGCCAGGCCCGCACTGGATTCCGGCATATCATAGGCCAGGTCCAACACCTTCAGCTGGATCCCATACTTCGGGTCTTCAACCCAGTGGCCTTTGACCTTGATTTGGTCACCGGTCTTAACTTGAACCTTCCCGGAAAAGGAAAAGACGGACCCGTCTTCACCTTTCATTCGGCCCGCCGAAAAAGTTGGGCTTGTAAAAAATGTCCTGGTCACTTCCACCACCAGAGTGACGGTTTCACCCACTATTTTCTTCATGATTCGTTTTCTCCTTGATCCTTCCTTGGGGCGGACAGTGACTTGACAGCCGCCAGCAAATAACGGCGGGTCCAGTCGCAAGCTACCGCCCGGCTTCCCATCCAATAAATGGGGACGCCATGGTCCAGCTGGATCTGTATTGACATTCCAAGAATGGAAGCGGGGGCGGCCCCGCCTTTATACAGGTGTTGGTGGACATCCATGGGCATGGCTTCCACCACGATCACAGCCGCGTCCATGTTGGCCATGCGGGACAGCTCCGCGTGGAACCTTTCCCCAGCCTTCATTAGCGTCCCCGTGAAATCGTCCAAAGTCTTACGCTCCACGGTCAGCCGTGATTCGTAGCCTTGGACAGAATAGTCACCCGAAGCCAGCGCCACCCGATGGGTGGGCTGGTCAGCGCCCCAGTGATAGGGGCGCTGTTCGCGGGTGTCTATGATTATGGTCGGGATCAGAGTGGCCACTAGAATGACCCCTGGCCTTGGTTGCCCTGGTTCCCCTGGTTACCGCCGCCCCACTGGCCACCCTGGGGCTGACCACCTTGCTGGGGCGGGGGTCCCTGGACCTGACCGGTCTGGGCCTGACCGCCACCCTGGGGCTGACCACCCTGGGGCGGCTGACCAGTCGGACCCGGCTGGAATTCCTGACCGGGGCCAGGCTGGGCCGGTTGCGTGGCCGGGGCCAGCTTCATGTCTTCAGTTCGTCGGGGAAGGATCACGCCGTCTGGCATGGCCACCATGCCATTCTGGTCCACCATGACCGGCTGGCCGTCGGCCCCCATGATCAGCTGGTTAATGAAGGTATTGACAAACGGCTTCCCGTTGTCACCCATCCCGTTGTGCTTGATGCTGATCCACAGGACGAGACGGGGAAGGCGGACCAGGGCGTTGGGGACGTCGGAGAATTTGGCCACGTCGATCCCGGCGGTGTGAAGGTCCTGTTTCAGCCACTTTCGGTTCGAAGGGGTAACCGTCCGATTCCACTTCTTGACGGATCGGCCCACGAACTGGCCGTCCAGAATGATGAACTTCCAAGCTAGCTGGGGCGTCCCGTCCTTCTGGTTGGACTCGATTCCCACTTCGTCCACCCGGACCACATAGCGGCCTTCTGGGATCGGCTCGAAATTGCCACCGCTGGAAGCGTCACCCACGGCGTGGCTTCCCCATTCGTCATCATGCTGGCTCCAAAAATCTTGATTCGTCATAATTAGGGTCCTTTTCATTTCGTTGGTTTGTTCGGTCTGTCGGTCTGTTCAGTCTACTGTCTAGGCCTTGGGCTTGCCACCCTTGGGCGGCTTCGTGGCCTTTGCGCCAGGGTGGGGGCCTTCAATAGCCGGGGTGGACACTTGGGCCGACTCCTGGGCGTTCGTCCCCTCAGCGGCAACCTGGGTCGCTGGCGGGGTGTCCTGGGACGTCTGGCTGACCGGGAAGTGGCCCTGGTTCGCGGTCACTTCACCAAAGGCCCGCTCGAAGTCCGCCATTAATGCGTCGTAGTCGATGGGAAGCGGGTCTGTCAGCGGGAAGCGGGATCCAGACCAGTAGGATTTCGCGGGCCTGGTCCGAAGCTGGCGGACTTCCATCTGGTTTCCTTGGGAGTCCCACCGGATGTCCATGGTCAAGTAGACAATAAAGTCAGCCATTCCTAACAGTCGGGTGTGGTCCTCGTCTTTCTTGATCCTGAAGGACGGCTGGACCCGAAGCCACTTTTCGGCGGGGCTGGACACTTCTTTTTCCGCCGCGTGACTGATCAACACCAGGCCATAGGGAAGGGCCGCCAGCATGTTCAGGACCCTGAAGAATTCGGTCTGAACCAGACCGTGGCCCAGTCCATACTGTAGCTCCGCTTCATGCTCGATTTTCCGCTTCTTGATCACATGCGTCCGGCATAGCTCGAACAGGTTGTCCACCGTGTCCACCACTATCGTTTTGAAGCTATGACCGCCACGCTGTAGGGCGTTGCACGCCTGCAACATGGTGTCCCAGCTATCAATGGAAACCTTGCTTACGGACAAGGCGGACTGGCCTTCTTCAGTAGCAAGAAAAATGGCGTCCGGGAAATGATGCGCGAGCGTGGTTTTCCCGACTTTGGGGAAGCCATAGAAAAGCCAGGTGAAAAGGCCGGGGTCCGCGTTCGGCGGTGTCGGGGCCGTTGGCAATTGGAAGGGGATCGGGACTGGGGGCTGGGTCATGGGGTTCTCCTTGCTTGGTTGGGGTCGTGTCTTAAAAAGTTCCGGCCCCGTCATCGGGGTCGGCGGGGACGTCCAGCCATTCCACGCCCTTGGGCGTCTGGGACCTGGTGGGCGTCGAGTCGATTTCGGCCAGTTCCCCGTGGATCTTGGCCCGTGGTTGATAGTTCAGGCTGATCACGGTGGGGTTGCTCAGGGACTGGCATATGGGCAGGAATTCACAGCGCCGTCCGTATCGGTTCAGACACTGGTGGGTGTTCTGATACCAGTTGTCATGAAGCCTAGCGTCCAGCCATGCTTTGGTCAGGTCCCACACCTGACGCCTGATAGCGTCGATCCGGTCTTGTGGGATCGTCAGCCGAATCCGCTCCAGGCGGCCCGGTTTTTCGAGCATCCATTCTACCATGCGGGTCTGGAACTCCACCAGCGTCTCACCCTCCTTACGCTTGGCGCTGGACTTGCCCGTCTTGGACTTTTCAATCAAGGCGGCCAGGCGGGTCTGATAGTCACCTTCTGTTTCGGGGTAGCTGTATCGAAGCTGGGGCTTCACGACGACGTCATAAAGGACTTCACCAGGCTTGGGGACATATCCAGCCAGGTGGCTTCCACCGAACAGGCCGTCAATGTCTTCCGTGGCCAGGGCGTTCGTGTAAAGCTGGATTTGTAAGTCCATCCAAACTTTTTCCACGTATGACTCGTCCAGCTTGGTCGTGGTCTTGTGTTCTACCAGCAAGTCCATCCCGGTGGCCCGATCCTGGAAAATTGCGTCTAGCTTCCCGGCCAGGACGAACGTCCGAGATTTGGCGTTCGTGGCGGGGTTGCGGATCGGGGCTAGGAATTCGATTTCAGCGCCCACCGTTTTGTATTGTTCCTGGTCTTCCAATTGCCAGGTCTTCAGATAGGCTTCCAGCATGGCCGCAATTTTGGCGTGTTCGGGCCTGGCCTTGTCCCCGGCCATGGCGATTTCATCGGGCTGAAAAACCACGGCCCCCAAGGCGGCCACATCGCGGGCCGCGAAGCCATCGCGGACGTATTGTTCCAGGGCGTTGTGGAAATTTGTTCCCATCCGAAGGGCTGTCCGGTCTTCAAACTGGTTTTCATAGGGCCGCCTTTCCAGGCCCACTTCGTACTTCCAGTACGCCACCCGTCGGCAATCCATGAAGCATGACAGCTGGCTGAAGGTCATGGGTTCCAGCTGGGGGCGGTGGGTCATGGGCTTCGTCATAGCGTTCTCCTCGCTCCGCTGGGTTACAGCGGCCATTGGTCCGGGGGCGTTGATAGCTCCGGGCCGGGGGTTGTGGATAGAAGGGATCCTTCAGGGACGGCCAGTGTCTGTTCCCACCAGGCGGCCCCTTCGGCCCCCTTCTGAAGTCGTTTATATAGGGCCTGCTTGGTCACCTTCAGGAGCGGGGCCAGGGCGTTGACGCTGGCCACCCCCAGAATGGCCAGGCGGTAGTGAAGGTTGGCCAGAAAAGCGGCTTCCTTCGGGTCGTCAGTCTGGACGGCGGTGGCCATGATCTGTATTCCTTTCATGGATCATTGAAAATGGGGTGGTTTCCAAGTCAACCAGGCGGTTGACTAATGTCAACCTATCAGGTGGTTGACTATTGTCAACTTTTATTTTCGGCCATCGGTCGTGGTGGTCCAACTTGACGGTGGAACCACCAGCAAGGGATCATGGACCCATGAACCAGCTGGCCTTCCTACACTTTCAAGGGGATCCATGCGTCCAACGCTACAGGGACACCCTGGGACCCTACCTGGACCGATTCCACCCACGGGTCCACCAGGTTCTCATGGGTCCAGCCGCGCCGCCAGACGGGCCTGAAGGCGTCCAGCTGGTTGGGTATGACCCGCAAGTGGCCGTCCTGGTAGTTCCACCGTGGAAGGTGCCTATGATTTCCGTGGCGTCCGGTCTCGATGGGGTCATTGATGTCCCCCGCCTGGTTATTTTGCCAGCTGATCCGATGGAAGATAACCGTCTGGCCCACCTGGTCAGGGGACGTCAAGAAATATTGATCTATCCGTCTCCCGTAGCCACCTGGAAGCGGTCCCAAATTGGACTGAAAAACCCCATCGGTGTGGAACCGATAGGGCTGGACAGGGCGGACCCCCGCGTATTCTATGTCTCATTTTTCATGGGGCCGGATAAACGGCCCCATTTTCGGTCTGGATGGCTTCGGCCTTGACTAACCCCTGGCTTGCTTCACTTGGTTCAAGCGAATTTCACCCACCAGGGTCTTGACTCTATCAAGTTTCTTTCGAATGTCGGCCACTTCGGTGTGGCGTTCCTGACAGTCTTCTACGGTTCTGAAATTTCGCTGGATTTCCAACTGCAATTCTGTGAGTTGCTTACTTATAGCCCCGGAATGGGCCACATTCTGGGTGGTCATTGATCCTATATGGCGGGTGATTTTGACTGCGGCTGTCACTACAGCTCCCACCAGGCCGGTCCCTGTTCCGATTATGGTTACCACTCCTACGACATCCATGGACAAGCCCCCCTGGCTAAATTTCTGAAATCGAAAAAGACGTTTCCGCCACGGTGTCCCCCAGGCGCTGGTTTCCCGTTGACCCAGAATCCCAGGCCAGCTGGATCACGTCCCCGTCTGTCAAAAGGACTTCGGTGGTGAAATTGAGAATGGCACTTTCCCCACTGATCACCTCTTGACCCGCGATTATCCAGGACGGGACCCCGTTAATGAACAACTGAAAAAAAGCCCGTCCCTCATCTAGGACTGCGGGGGCCGCCACGGGGACAACAAAGGACAGCCTGAACCGTCCGTCCCTGTCCGACACCCAGGACCAGTTCGACAGGAAACCAGCGCCCGCTGGGTTGACGGCTTCATTCGGGACAATGATGGTATTGGGGGCGCTGTAGCTGACGGACGCCACGGTGAATTCGCCGTTATTTACAAGACAGGAGTCTATCTTGAACATGCTTCCAACGGGGAACAGCGCGGTGACGTCGGATCCAGCGATAATGGAAAAAGACCCCAGCCCTGGTCCGCCTGCTACAACGGACGCCACGGCCCAACGGCTGCCACGCTGTCGTCCTATGGCTTCCTGTTCATAAGTAGCAAAATCGGAAAAGTCCACGAACGACTGGCGTGGGGCCGGGTTCCCATCCATGACCGCGAAAACACCTGGGCCTTTGTCGTATCGAGCCATAACGGGGGCCAGCGGGATATGACCCCATGACCCACCACCGAACAGGCTGTAAAGCCGCTTCAGCGTCCGTTCTGTCACCAGGGCCGGGGCTATAACCGTGGCGTGTTGGTCGGGCGTCCCCGTGGGGGCCACCCCGTCGTTAAAGTTGGGGGGGAACCAATAGCCGGTATTGTCAGCCGCCGCATGGGCTTGGGGTCCCACCAAGTCACCCGACCCAGCTTTGGCCTGGCTGGCCAACTGGACAATCACCCCATCCACTTCCAAGGACCCGTTGTCGCTGGCCCCAGGGCTGGGCAGGTCATTGATAACCGCAACCTGTTTCCAGTCCGCGTCCGCCCAGGTGTTCAGCCCAGCCGCCACAATGAAGAACTTGATCCCATCCATGGTCATTCGTATGGCGGTGGCCTTCTGGCCCAGGACCGTCTTGGCCCAATTCCCCGCTATTTCATCCCAGATAGCATTTAGGCATAGCCAGTGGGTCCCCGTCCCTGGGGTTTCATCCCGCGCAGTGGTGAACCACGGGACTCCCCTGGCGATGTTGCTGTTTACCGTGGACACTACCTTCTTGGTGGGAAAGGCCGCCGCCCCTTGGGCGTTGATCATGATTCGATGGGGTTCCAGGTGGTAGCCGCCCAGGCTGGCCGGAGCGCCGCCCAGGCCCGCTTCGTCAAAGTCCCAGTGGCCCAGAAGGAAGCTGGCCGCGATGTTTTCAGATAGCCACCGAAGATGAGCGCCCGTAGAAAAATCGTTGGCGTTTTGCCAGTTGAACGGTGGGGCGTCCCCGAAGGACCACCCGGCTTGGGCCTGTCCAGCCGCTGGGAAATCGAAGTCACCGGGGGTGACCAGTGCCGCGTTTTTCTGGGTCTTGTTCGCTGGGTCGTAGCCCCATTCTGGAAGCTGGACAGTGGGTTTCGCGTTCGCCATGATTCGCTATCTCCTAAATTTTATGGGGTCCCGACGGGGACAACGTCACGGGCAAAGCCGCCCACGCCCAGCCCGGCCCCGTATGGGGACAAGCCAGGGGTGGACGGATCACCAGCCGCCCCAAGGACATAAACCGGGTTTCCTGGTGTGTAGACACCTTCGATCAGACTGTACATCCCGACCCCTGAAGGCTGTAGGTCAAGCATCCATTCCACTACTTTGGCGAGGAGGGCCGCTGACATCGGGGCTGAGCTGATCACGGTGAAATAGTAGCCAGCCGGATAGGCTGGGGCATATCGGATGGTCAGGGCGTCCGCAAGCAAGGCGGCCAGGATGGCCGTCAACCGCCACGGTTCGCCTTGTGACAGGTTCGTCTGGATCTTGGCGCGTAACAGTCCCCTGTAATCGTCATCGGTCAAGCCGTCCCTGGGTTCAACTAGAATTTCCCCGTATAGGTCTAACTGGACCCCCACGGCGTTGTCCAGCTGGATCCCTTCCACCACTGACCATATGCCGTCTTCAGTGGCTTGCTGTTCAGCGGTCAGGGCGTCCAGGATGGCCAGTACATCGGGCTTGTCCCTGAAGAATGACAGGACCAAGTCCAGTGCGCGTACTTGATGGTCTGTTATGTGAGCTAGGGTTGCCATGGGTCCGCCTATGCAATTGTGATGTCAACCGTGGCCACTGTGGCCACTTCGTTCGCGGCCATGATCAGGCTGACCCCGTCAGCGGGCCAGGCCCCTATTGGTCCAGACGTGGTCAACTGAAGCTGTAGGTTAGCCACTCCTTCGATGTCACCGACCAAGCCAAGCAAGCCACCCACCAGGACATCAGACCCCACTGACAGCGTGGCGAAATATGCTTCCACGGCGTCCGTCAGCTGATCGTCACCGTCGGCTGGATACTCGCTGTTAACCGTCCTGGTGATTTTCACCAGACAGGCCACTTCCGTGGCATAGTCAAATTTGACGACCTGGGCGTACCCCTGGTCATCGGTTACCGTCACTTCCACCTCCGTCCCAGTGCCACTTCCCCACGGCTCGATCCCAGACGGCATTTTTTCCCAAATCGTTTGGCCGATTTCTTCCTTCTGGGCCGTGGTCAGGCCGTTGGGCCAGATCGTAACCCAAAACGATTTGGCCGCCTGCCCGGTAACCGGATCCACGACCATGTCCCGGTTGCTGACGACACCAGCCGCCAAGATATAATCAAGTTGTTCGATGGCGGCCCGGATAGCCTGGTCAGTCCCAGCGCCCACGATCCGAAGGGACCGCTCCCGCCTCAACCGCAAGGCGCTGTCTGTCTCTGTATCGGTCCCTGTCGTCAGGGCCACCGAATTGTCCACCCCTGTCCACCCGGCCACGGGGTTGACTATCTGGTCCACCTGGCTGGCATCGATCACCACGGCACCAGCTGTCACCGCCTCCACGTTGACGTCCACAGTACCCAGCGCCCCTATCACCCATGTCCCGCCAGTCGGTTCGGCGAGGACATTTAGAAAGACGTTGTCGGTGGACCGCCTGACCAGGCCGGGGGTCAAGTTCAAATAGTTTGGAATGACTGTACCAGGGGTTCCAGTGCACTGGACCACGCCAGCCGTGGACGTGGCGGCCAGCTTCGTTATGCCCACCAGAGCGCAAATATTTTCCAGCTGGTCCCCGATTGCGTTGTCTGGGCTGAAGCTGTTATAAGCCGCCTGAAGCAATGACCATAAATCAGATTCCGTGGTGGCGAAAATGGACGCGACTTGATACAGCAAGGACCTGGCCGCCGTGTTCACATCGACACCCACCCCAGGGGACGGGGCCTTCAGGCTGGCCAGAATATCGGCCAGAATGTCCACTTGCTTCTTGATGGTCAGCCCGGTGGCGTCTAATCCGTAAGGCATAGCTCGTTCTCCTACGTGGTCACTTGACCGGTTCGTCCTGAGTCGAAAACATAGACCAAGTCAACGGTTCCTAGTCGGTCCTGGGCATCCACTTCGATGGCCACGGTCTGGACCCAGCGGACACCGTCGGCCTTGGGAATGTAGGCCCGGAAAAACGCCACCATTTGGGCGTATGTCATCCCCTTGGTCAGGATCTGACGGTATGGGACCCCATCTTCAGTGTCCATAAACCATTCGCCCTGGTGAGTGTTCAGTGCAAGGAAAACTTCTTGGTTGGACAGGTCTTCCCCTTCGATCAAGACCAGGTCACCGCCTTCCCAACGGATGTCCCCCGTGTCAAGATCCAGCGCGATGTCTTTAAAGGCCATGGGTGTCTGTCCTATTTGTAGAATTCGATGGACGTCAAAGGATCAAGGTCTTCAGGGCGTCGCCCTTCCATGATCACCCGCCAATAATTGAACCGATCACGGGCCAGCTTCATGTCAAAGGCCGGTCCTGGGTCCAACTTGCGTTCAGGATCCAGTTCAGAATGACGCCAAGCGGCTATGGGGGACCCCTCGCGGACTCGAATGGCCGCCATGATCTGGGCCACCGCGTCATATTGCCACCTGGTGAACGGTTCCCACAGGTCATAGGGTCCCCACTGTTCCTTGTGGGGTGTCCCTTGCATCGATATTGGGACCCAGCGCCGCCCGTATCGCTGGCAAGTTCGGCCCCGCACTTCCTTCCCGCCGCCCACATTGACCATCTCGATCCCCACAGACAGGGCGTTCGCCCCTTTAGCGTGCCATGCCACGTCCTTCAGGTGGACCAACTGGGCAATTTCACCAGGATCACGGCCCACCAAATAGTGGGCAGAGACCTTGCGACCCCCGGCCTGGCCGGTTAATAGGGCCAGGGCCAGGTCCCAGTCTTCGGTGGCGGTATAATGAAGGACCACGCCCTTGATCGGACGGCGGATATTGGGCCGCCTGGCCCGCCTGTAGTTGGGGGAAGGTCGCCATTCTACGGGGAAGGTCGTCATGGGGTCCTCCTTGTGGCCGGTTCGCCACGCTTCCAGGATAACAAGCCAGACGGGAAGGGGTCAATTTAGCCAGTCCCAACCGTTAGCCCCGTGGAACCCCCACCCCTATGCCTTCATTGCGATCAAAATAGTCTTGATGGCGTCCAGGGCTATGACGACAGCTGGGGAAAGGATCCCAGTCCCCGGCGCTACACCAGGAACCGTCAGTGGCGCGCCAGCTTCTAGGGCCGTAATCGTGTCTATCAGTTGTTGGATCAGTGAATTCCCGCCAGCAACCACGTCAGCCTTGGTTGCGGTCATAGTGGCTTTGCCATTTTGGGCCTGGATGGTAGCCCCAGCGCCGTCTGTCAGTATGACGGCTGACCCGGTGACCCTGATTTTCCGTGTCCCGTCGGTCAGGACCAGTTCACCTGCCGCCGCGTGGGGGTTGGGCGATGAAAATGGACTGATCCCAGCCAGCGCCACCGCGTCCGCCAAGTCATGACGGCGCAAAATGGCCGGGTCAACGTCGTCACCGCCAGCGGCCAGCCATTCGTCAAGGGATCGATCGCCAAAAGTCAACCAGACATCGTCACCCACGGCCAGATCCCAGATTATGGTGAAGCCGCCACCCTGGGGGAACATGACAGGGACGTCCGCTATGGTTGGAAGCCGCGTCCCTTCGGTGTCGCCCTTGAATCGGCCACGGATAATGGGCTGGACTTCCGCCCGTTGCTTCCCATGGACATAAGACACGATCTTTCCCGGACATCCCGTGGGGACGCCAGCCAGTTCGCCCAGAATCGCGTCCGTTACAACGGTTTCCAATGTGGCCACCGGTCGGTCCAGGTTCCTGGGGGCTTCGTCCGTGGGATTATTGCTCATATGCTGGCCTCGATTGCTTCCACGGTTGTGTAATATTCCGTTGACCACCCACTGTCCCCAGCGTGGGTCACCAATTTTGGGATAAACCACCCGTTAATCCAACGGCTGGCGACCTTCAGGGGACGGCGGGGCTTGATCAATCCATTAAGCAAACTGACCACCTTGATCCGTCCGCCGTCCAGGCGTTCGGGCGTCCCGATCATGCCAGTGTCCTGGGAAAGAATCACGCCCAGGTGGGCCGTGGCCTTCTTGTCCATGCTAATGACCAGGTCCCCGTCCTGGATCATCCACTTGGCTTTGGCGGTTTTTACCAGGTCGTCCAATACCTTGCGGCTTGGGCCGAATGCGGTGTACCCGCCTTGATATTGGATGTCAGGAAGGGAATCTGGAAGGACCACGTTAGATAATCCCATTGACGCGGCCACTCTGGCAAACAGGGACCGCAAACCGATGGGGCCGCGATACGTAGCGGACAGGCGACTGACCCGAATGATCCGCCCACCGTCCGCCCCCTCTATCGATGTCACGAAATCAAGGCCGTCCTTGACGTTCGCCACCTTCTTGGCTTCCCCGCTGAATATCTGACCCAATGGGGCCGACTCATAGCCAGCAAACAGACGGACCACCTGGCCGGTTTTGGCAAAGTTTCGGCTGTCTGGTGACAGGTTCCACAGCTGAATGGTTGCCGTGTCCGCCTGGGGATTGTCTGTCTTGACCACGGAGAAATTGACCCGGACGGAGTCCCACCGACGGCCAGTGCCGCCTGACGGCCCGATTTCAACCGCTGTTTTCCTGATCCAGAATGGGTTCCCCGTCATGGGACCACATGGACAGTGATGTCAAAGGCCGAATCGGCGGCTTTGGCCGCGTCCACTTCGGATTCGAGGAAATAGACCAGCGTGAAGGACCCGGCCAGGTTGTCCCTGGTGATCACGTCTGGGGTGTCATCGTCCCGAAGGACGCCAAAGGCACCAGGTGGGGCGCTGGTCGACTTCTGACGGGCGAATAACAGC
>Ga0307928_10001615_pt1 | contig 17143 bp, 31 predicted proteins | sample AceLakmetagen232_FD_201815 | JGI IMG/M metagenome (GOLD analysis project Ga0307928, IMG submission 201815) | Saline water microbial communities from Ace Lake, Antarctica - #232 | ecosystem: Environmental > Aquatic > Non-marine Saline and Alkaline > Saline | place: Antarctica: Ace Lake... | reverse complement strand
CATCACTGGCACGGCATAGAGCCGTTACACCCGCATAATTATTACTGCTTGTTCGGTGGTAACTGGAGGCCAAAACCTCCAGGTTGTCTGTGCTGTATCTTTTTCCGTCGATAGTTTCTTTCATTTTGATTCTCCTATGTTATCTTCCGCTGAGCTATTTTTCATCGTAGGGTCCTCTTCGATATTAAGTTTTATATTATCTTTAGGCGAAGCTTCCGGTTGCGCTGTGCTTAATTGTACCCACGACGCTTTAATAATTTCCAGCTCTTCGGGCGTGGGCAGAATCTCTATGCTTAATACTCCAAATTGCAGCATGTACTCCGCTAGATGTCTTATCATCCATTCTCGGCAGTCTGCTAGAGTTTCAGGCGGCTCGGCGGATAAAGGCTGAAAACTAATATTAGTTATTCCTTTCAGACCTATCACTTTATAGTTTATGTTTATCTTAGCTATACCGAATAGACGCATGTCTATAGTTACATTATTGAGCGCCATGGTGCGCATGTTTATTAGTTCTATCGGTAACTGTTGCTCCTGGTCTTTTGGCTGATATATTTGTACTTTTGTCTGCATGTCTATTTTTCCTTTATTTTTTCGGCCGCCGTAATGGCTACAGCTAATGCTGCCCATATATCTTTTCTGACACCATACAGCGGGCCCTGATCCTTTTTAATACCGATTGCCGCCCGCCGCGTAGAACCGTAGCGGTCCATGATAGCCTGGCGGATAGTCGAATCATTGGCGCGCATTGAATTGCATAATAACATTTTTTCTTCTTTGCGGTATATGAATTCCCACGGTAGTCCGGGATTACTAGTTTCCCACGCTTGGATGAGACGCCCGATATATACACAAGTATCGAATACTGATGTTCCTACACTCATACCATAACACGATATCATCTCAACAGCCAGCTTATGCGCGTAGATTTTTGGGTCTTTGGTAAATCGTTCAAGCAATTTTTCGTTTGGTTCTATCCCAAATTGTATTGGTCTTTTGGTTTCTATATCGTAGATTACCCATGCTGATTGGGCACTTCCGGGGTCTATAGCTAAAATATCATTCATTATTTTGTCTCCCATTTATTACTTTTGTGTAGCTTCTCTTCTGTCCATAGGGGATGTAAATTTTTGTAATGGCGGCATTCTCTGTAATCTATAATCCAACCATCTGTGTTGTTTTATTTCATCGATATGGTCTTTATGGTATTGTGCATTATATGCTGCTCTGCACATTTTACATTGATTTCGGCCGGTACAAAATTCATCAATAGATTTAATTGATTCGCATGTTATACACTGTTTTGACTTATTTATTATTTTGTCCTCCATAACGCTTATACAACAACAAATCATTGCGTGTTATCCGCCTACCTTCCCGCTTTTTTCTTTCTATATCTTTAATTCGCCGGTTAATTGTTAAAATCTCTGCACGTTTTCGGTATCCAGATTTTCGCTGTTTCCTTAATTCCTTGCTTTGGACTTTGCCGTATAGCTGAACCGAAAACTCTTCTGTAGAACGCTGAATTATGCCCCGTATAGCTTTCATTTCTGCGACATAGGTTTGCCATTCCTGCCATCGTATCGCGTCTATGCCTGCTCTCTTAGGCTTAGACCTTGGCATGAGTCCTTTAGGCCTCCTGGGCGCGTTTTGTGTCCGGTAATTGGGACGTGCACAGTATTTGCATGGCAACGGTGGTGTCTGAAGTAATAATTGTTCGAACTCTTTACTATTTAGCCAGTCGGTGACATACCTGTATCTAACTCCGTCCGGTTCCTTGAAAGCACCCGCTTTTTTGCATAGAGCTAAATATGCCCAGAATAGCTCAGGAGGCATCAGATCAAGGGGATGTACTCCATAACATACCGGTAAATTTCGCTGCTCTGGATTTATGGATACCAAAGGTTGTTTACTAATAATGTCGACGGGTTGCCACCCCGCAATCACTACAAGCGTAGGGGCGCATGCCCAGCGATCATGCGGAGTATGCCGCAGAGAGCCATCGTTAAACCCATATGGCTGCGGCTCAAGGAACACACCCGAGCTCACGACCGCTAAAGTCTCGTCAAAGCGTAGAGCTTCCCGGCCATTCCAAGGACACCGTAGGAATGGTGTATCGAAATATGTACTTGATTTAACTTCTAATCCACAGCACGGGAAATCAGGTTCAGCTGGCCTACCGTCATTTTGCGGCATAGTATCTATCGGTAAATCGAATGCTAAGGCAATGATAATTTTTGCTAGCTCAGCTCTCCAATGACTGCTAGTTTTACTGTCACTAAATCCAAATGTACGATTATCAGGTTTAATATCGCCCCTTAGGTGTGCCAATATGTGCGCAGCTTCAAGAAGAATCCACCCATCTTCCATCTTTGTTAAATCAAAGATCCATGGCCCCTCTGGCCTAAGAACCGTATGGTTCTGGCCTAATGGCCCTACGCGTTGTAATGCCGGCGCTATAATATTTCGCCAAGTATCATTGATATCACGCAAGATAGGCGTTTGCCGCATCGGTATTATGCTGCCAGTTTGAATTTGGGGCGCTGGTATTCCTACCACGGAATCCCAAACTCCGAATCCTTTTCGAAATTTGCTCCTTGCAAACGGGTTAGCTGTAACCAAATCTATCGGCGGTTGCCTTAGAATAGTATTCCAAGGCTCATCATTTAAGTTACCTAACTGTTTTCGATACTGGTATCCTGCGCTATTAAAAGGAGCGTAAGTTGCAATTGTATCTCCAGGCATGCAAATATTATTTGGCGCCTGTGTAAGCAACCAACGGCGGTATTTTAGGAAAACATCTAATCGTTTGTCATCCCATTTCGCAACTTCAATATCGAATTGTTTCATTACTATTCATCTACTCCCGCAACCGAAATAACTCGCAGATTATCACTATCGTCTACTTTTGATTTATTCGCATAGTTATCTGCTGATTTCAAAGTTTGAAACAACTTAATACTGCCATTTTCATTGTGAATAAAAGTTATGTAATTGTCATATACCCAATACAGAATTGCATACATTTTTTACTCCTCTATAACTATATCTTGGTTACTTCCTATTACGGGACAATAATCTTCGTTGTCTTCGTGATGTGGTCCCTTGACTACGTCATATCTTTCGTCTACTTCAATTTCTTCATCCTCGTAAGAGACATCTCTATTCCACGAACGCAGCATTGCTTTTATCATCATTATGGCTCCTTTAATTTGTCTTTACATTCTTCAGAATAGATATAAGGAGAAGTTGAAGTATTCCAGCCTTTGAATTTCAATATAGATTGTATCATACTCTTATTCCATTTACCCTTAAATGTTATAGCCTTATCGTCAACATATATATCTGCCGGTGGTTTATTATGACATACGGCGTCTACAGGTATATTGTGTTTAGCTAAATAATCGGAAATTGCGTTGGCTCCTCCGATATGCCCACAACGCACGGAGTGCACAAGAATAGTGCACCCCGCTTTTTTGAATTGTGCTATAGCTTTTTTTATGCCAGCTATAGGTTCGCCTTTTATCTTGATATAGCCTTCATTTTCCCAGGTGTCATAATCATTAATAACATCATCAAAATCAAGGCAGATTACTTTATTTATTGCCATGTTGAAGTTTGACTCCGTAATTGTAACATAGGATCAATCTCTATCATAAGTGCCCCTACAGCATTAGGGCAAAATGTTACCGGCATACCATATATATTATTATTGCCGTTTACAATTGTCGTTTTGATGTCATCTGACAATTGTTTGTTGCCAATATAGCACATGCAATTACTGAAATCGGCCCCTCCGCCATGCGTCCTATTAAAATCTGTGAAAAGTTTAGATAGTACGAACGAAGAAATACGCGTAGATTTCCCGTTTAAACTATTTGTTTTAAGCCATGTCTTAAGCGCCCATAATCCTACCGGGCGTCCATGCGCAGCTTTTTGCGCGGACGGTACATCTCCGATATATCTCCATTCACTTTTGTTGAAAACGGCGCCCTTCCATTGATGTTTACGCTTTCCCTTTTCCGGTAATACGTTATGTAACTTTGCCATTTCCATTGTTACATCATCAATGCTGATCGGCCCGTTAACTGCTAATGTACGCGCAATACGGCGTGCTATCTGTACAAAGCCCTGATGCTTGTCACCTGCTAAATCTTTTTTAAACTGACCATCTGCTTTGCCTTTACTCTTATCCATTTCTTTAGCTATTTCAGCTTGTCTGATATTTTGAACTTGTGTAGCCAAATGTGGTGTAGTATGTTGTATTGTATCTGATTTTAAGTATTTTTTAACTTTAGTATTTATATTTTTGATTAGTGCATTTAATTCTTGCATGTATTTCCTTTTTAATGTTAATAATTTCCTAACAAACAAATCGACTTTATTGTCGAATACGCCAAAAAGTCATTTTAGCGTTGGCTTTCTACAATACGAATATCTTCCAAAACATTCGTCAAAACATCGGCTTGATTCTTGAAAGATAATTTTGGTGTCATGTGTTGAATATTACCATCCATAGCAAGCGCATAACCATTCCACTCTCCGTTAGCATCTCGAAATAACTGGAGATCCCAGTAAAGATTGAAAGGAGATTTATATGACATTAGGTCTACAGACATTGTGTAACCTCACTCGTTATACATTTCGTGACAGCAAAGGAACTATATATTCCATTGCCCGGATTACACACGAATCCGGCAAGTTTGGTGTCGAAATAACACCGAGCAATCCTACAATCCGAAATGCCGTGATTGAGGAAGTCAAAGCAACTTTTCCAATAATAGACCCGAAAGCGCTTCAAGAACGGATCAATAAATTATAAGCCAACAAACAAATCGACTTTATTGCCGAATACGCCAAAAAGTCATTTTAGCGTTCAATATAAGGAATGCACGACCGAAAACCGAATACGAAATCAAATTCGAAAAACGAAAACGAAGCGCGTTTGGCGCTAGCAATCAATAATTACAATCAGGAGGCTAGTTATGGATATTACAATTATCCTAGCCCAACTTGTGTTGGTGATCTTACAGATCATCAATCTGATTCTGAAACGTAGTTAGCGACTGATAGTCAAAACCGTGCATTCCTAAAACTATCGAACAAACAAATCGACTTTATTGTCGAATACGCCAAAAAGTCATTTTAAGCGTTAGAAAAAGAAAGAATAAGCTATGATAAAATTGACTGTATTCGTGACAAGCGATGGACATACGTTTCCCGCCACAGAAGTCTCCGAATTGCGCGGGCAATCCGATCGCGTCGCTCGTTTCCAGTTGAGAATTGAAACCCGACAACCATTATCCGAAGGGTGGTTATGGGATGCCGACAATAATGCCACGCAAGCGCACAAAGTGACCGTGGAATCCGTCGGTGCAAATAACTCAATACAGCCCGATGCCGCACTTTACAGAGTATGTCGTGTTGATCGACAAGGTATTGATATAAGCAAGATTCCAGGCCTACCTGAGCTACAAGCGCAACAATGTCAGAATCCGAAATCCGATAGCCAAACAGATCCTTGTACCAGTTCATAATAATTCTCCTATTTTAATATTAATAATTTTCTAACAAACAAATCGACTTTATTGTCGAATACGCCAAAAAGTCATTTTAAGCGTTGTAATTTAAATATGAAAAGGAACGGGTTCCGAAATTGTTATTCCTAAGTGTCGTCCCATATCTTTCTTTATTCCGTCTTCATTTGAGGAAATACAATATGTATCTACAATTATATCATTATCTGTTAAAAATTGTGTTACTTTTGCAACAAGTTTTTTGCTAGCAGCATCACTAAAAGGAGCGCCAGAATGAAAAACAAAATACGCATTCATAATATTAACCTTTTTGTTATATGCAATAAACCGCTGTTAGATATTAATTGTTTGCAGGCGGCAGCACCGGACTGTCACCAATATCACATTACTACAGCAACGGATTATTCTGTGTTATTAAAATATCTACAAAAACATGATCTATCTATATCCGGCCGACTGAATATAGATTATGCTAAAGAAAAAGCTCCAGATAAATCATGGATACAGATGTCCGGTGTGCGGGATGACAAATCATCGTCAAGCCGAGCAAATACCGATTCTTCAGCCCGATGAACTGGACCATCCAACAGATAATCTCCTATGCGTTGTGTGTCAGGTATGTGGTTTAACAACACTATGGTCGGAACGAGTTCTGCGACAACAGAATTATCTGAAGGTGATGTGGGTTCCGAAATAAAACGTAGTGCTTTTGCAACATATTTGTCTTTGATTTTCATAATAATTCTCCTAATTAACAATTCCAACAAAGCCTTTGAGGCGACATGAATACACGCGCCTCAAGGCAGACGTTGGGTTTATAAGCTAAATGTAATTGGTCGAAAGAAAGGAGAATCAACAACATGAGTTTTTTTGTGAATGGACTTGATGTTAATGCCTTGCTTGTTAAACTCGATCTGCGTATTATAACGCTTGAGTTGACAATTAATGAACTTTTCGCACAGCTTCCGAATGGAGCAATAACCGACGAGACGCTGAACAATATCCGATCCGATGCGAAACAAAGACTTCATAATAAATATCCTCAGTTAGAAATTAAAGACTAAAAAACCCAACAAACAAATGACTTTATTGTCGAATGCGCCAAAAAGTCATTTTGAACGTTAGCAATATAATGAAAGGAATAACGACATGAAAACCACTAATCCTTATGAACTGTGTCAAGTTTGTAGCCTTGAACGTCAGCCATATACCTTGAAAACCAACTTGGTTCAGGCATTTGGTTCCAATCAAAAGGTGCCCAGTAACCTTTTAGTTCTGATTTGTCCGGGATGTGGTCAGACCACAATTTGGTCTCTCGAAGTTCTACAATCGAAGCAGAGTCCACACTCTCCCCGTCTACCGGAATCACTCTAAATGCGTGTGACATAAACATAATTTATCTCCTATTTTAGTGTTAATTTATTGCTAACAAACAAATCGACTTTATTGTCGAATACGCCAAAAAGTCATTTTGAACGTTAGATTGGAACATCAATGTGCTCATTTTGCTTAGGTTGAAATTCCGATGTTTCAATAGTGTCTGCTAATGCACGCAATGCAATAACAGGGTCGTCATGTGATGAAAATGATGGCGTCATAAATTTAGCCGGTTTACCGTTTCTATGCCCAATAAACCAAGCATAAATATGCCGTTGCTCATTTAACCAAAACTGGTTGATATTCCAACCGTAGAAAGGAAACGTTGACATGAAGCATTCTCCTATAATTCCACGAATAATTGCTGTCCGAAACATTGTTTTCTATCGCGGAAAGAAAACAATTAAGGCGAAAAAACTAGAATATCAAAATGGTATCTGGTATGCAGAAACCAATCCTAGAGACAACAATATTGAACAGGCCATGACAGCAGCCGCCAAAGCTGCGCCATTATCGCCAGACCTGGATTTAATTCAAAAACAACTCGATCAGAAAACGATCTAACAAACAAATCGACTTTATTGTCGAATACGCCAAAAAGTCATTTTAAGCGTTAGGAAAAGAAATATGACTGCAAAAGAACTTAATCATTGCCACGGCGCTCAACGCGTGATTTTTGTTGATCAAACTCTGCTCGGCTACAGCGAGCTATATTGTCGTCAATTAAATCTTGTATACGCAAACGAGCGTCTTCAGGGAGTAAGGTTAACCACTGCAAATAATCACGTTTTCCTGGTCCAACCGTCAGACATATTGGAAAGCCATCCGGCACATCAATTACTTGATGGATAAAAAGTCCGTCTTCTTGTTTAATGTGTTTCGAAAGCCAATCGGCTTCTGCGATAGTAAAATCAGAAACATTGGGAATAAGAACAGGAATATTATTTATATGTTTAATATTACCAAACGTTCCATAGGGACTTACCATTTCAGTTGCGGAAAGTTCTACGGTACAATATAAAAATAAATAACGCATACTATTATCTCCTTAATTTTAATACTAATAATTTCCTAACAAATAAATCGACTTTATTGTCGAGTACGCCAAAAAGTCATTTTAAGCGTTGGCTTTCTGCATGTAAATTATAATGGCAACTGAACGGACAATATTTAAGGAATTCAAGTGCATGAATTCCAAGTTCGTGCCAAGCGTCTTTCGTCGCAGCATGCCCTTCTTTCTTGTCGTCAGGATTCATTTGCTTTCCCAACTCAGAAAGCAGTTCGCTAATAGAGCTACTACCTTTCCCTACATATTCAATACTCATATCTGCATTTAATTTAATCATAATTAGGAATCACTATGCCAACATACAAGGAACGCATGCTCGCCGTTCTTAACGACTTCACGAAAACAAATCGAGGTATAGAACCACAACGTTTCGTGTTGTCTGAAGACGACATGCTAACCCTTACCGAAGGTGACTTAGCTTCGGGATTAGAATTAAAACTGTTTGGCATTCCAGTTATCGCGGGTAAATATACCCATATCGAATAAAGCCAACAAATAAATCGACTTTATTGTCGAGTACGCCAAAAAGTCATTTTAGCGTTAGCAATATAATGAAAGGACAAATATGAAAAAATCAATAACATGTCCCTCTTGCAATAAGCAAATTACTTCTGTCGAACTGGCTCGCCTACGGCTGGTCGACAGCCGACGGGACACCGCCCTTTTCTTTTTGTGTCCACTTTGTCAATATCTTCTCGGAACTCAAATTGATCCAGTGTCAGTAATGTCCGAGGGTGTGGATCGGACGGTCGATCGCCTAAAAACTGGCGATAATGTTTCTTCTTCATAATAATCTCCTATTTATATCCGTATTCTTTAGCTTGTTCTTTTGTCATATTGTCTTCCTTTTCTAATCATTGATATATATTACATCATATGATGTAACATTTGCATCACACATCATTTATATTTACTTCCCGTAATTATTATCTTCCTTGGCCGTACTTGTTTTTCCCATACATCTATCTCTAAGATAATTGATTGTTTTAGTCCGGGTTGGCATATATTGCAAGCCGATGAGTGCAGTACACTACGTGGCCTGATATAGAAACCATTATCCAAGACTTTTGGTACTAAGCGACAAATAGTAACTTTGCAGTTTATGCAAATTACGCGGGCTGCGTCTTGATACGTTGTCCAGCATTCGGGGCAGATTTGATCTGGTTCCCCTCTGTACAGCGGCATTAAGAACGGCTTGCCGCATAAAAGACAAGGTACAATAGTATTAGGTACAGGTTTACCTCCCGTATCTTGAAATAAGAGTTTATCTTGTCTTAATATTGGCAGCTTTTTCCAGTCCATTTAGTCTCCTTACAACTTGTATTTTAGTGCGTTTAGAACTTTAACGACTATGGCTGTTGTGTTCTCTAAATCTTTCAACGTTCCGCAATTATTGATTTTACTGTCCCAGTTATCATATTCAGACAATTCAGTTTCGCTTACATGTTTTAATTTATTATCATGTTCTGGCAACCAATTAGGTCTAGTGATATGCACGTTAAATCCGCCCCATTTTTTTATTGCGTCAATTTCATTAATAAATCTAACATCCGAAATAACTACTCTCGAACATTGATGTCGTGATATATTGTGCCCTAACGCTTTAATCCAGATATCTCGTCTAAATTGATCACGCATAATTTCCGTTCCAAAGCGCTGCATAATAGCCCGGGGAGTCATTTCCCAGAACGGATCAACAGTATTCTTAAAATCTTGGTCTTCAAGATCATCCAGGTCCCAGCCGAAAATAATACACAACGCTTCTTTAAGGGCGCCAGCAAATTTGAATTTTGTGAAGCCATAATGCTCAACCATAAAATCCGCAACTGCATCCTTACCTACTCCTATCTTAAATCCTAATCCTATAATTAACTTATCTTTCATTGTTTCCTTTTCTATAATAACGACATAGAACATCATACATGTCTTTCATATACACTTCAACATCACATGCTGCAGTAATAGGCGCGTCACATACATTTTTTATTATGGTTTCTGGTAATGCGTATCTATCCTTAGTTTGAGTTCCGCGATATCCCCAATATTTAAGTGCGTCTGCTAATGCCGGCAAATGCCGCATATACGCAGTAGAACTCTGCGTATATATATTGCTTAGATCCAATAAAATATCTGTACGTGGATATTTATAAAGTAGATTGGCGTATAGTGATGTAGGTAATGGTATGTCATAAGCGAACATTTTGTTTATTAAATGCGGCCAATTAATACTAGTCAATTTCCAACCTGCAAAAAGTTTAGGTGTACAAGGTATGCCATCTGCTGTCTCCTGGTACACTGAGTTTATATATGCAGCAGCATTACGCAACATATCCTGCTCTGTATTTGCTACTGTAATAATGCGATGTTCGTTGCTAGGTTCTACAATAGTAGATTTTAGGGTGCCGCAAAATAAATTATGCACAAACATATTGTTCCATAAAAACGATAATTGAATAATGTCATTATATATATCATATTGATACGCGCTGCGTTTAATGCTATACATTATCTGCTGTTTAGCCTCAGGATTGTTTGTAATCGCAAAGGGAAGCTGAGGCGCATCCTCATCTATCCTAGATGTAATTGTAGTGCTAGTCATATACACAACTACCACATTGTTCATGTCTATATCGTCTGTGTGCATAATTTTTTCGCCTTCGTACCACTTAAGGGCATTATCGCAAAATGAGGCCATATAGTCAACCTTTTATATCGCATTCTCGCATACTTAAAATCAAGGTATAATCCTAAAAGCCATGGTTGATTACAAATACTAATAATATCCCCGCTGCGCATAGGCCTTCGTCCTTGCTCTATCCAAGTAGTAAAGGTAGATTTTTGTATTAATCCCTCTACAATTTGGTCTTCAGTATTTCCTAACATTTCAGCTTTAGGTACACTTTGAACCGCATAATACCACTTAGGTTCCCATGTTTCAGGTTTTATATACTGCTCAAACTTATACTCCCTGTCTTCGGTACAATAAAATAGTGTAACAAAATTTGTGCGTTTCATATACTGTCCATTATTGATAAATCGTAAGGGCCAAACTGCTCAACGAAATTAGTAGTAGCTTGAACTGTAATACGATAATTATTTACTGCTGAAATAACGTTATACGGTGGCCTCAATATATTCGCACCATCGTGATCCCATGCCGAATATGCTAACGATATTTTTGTATTTTTAACGCGTGTCAGAAATATCGGTAAACAGTTAAAATCAGCTGATAACGCAATTTCAAACCGTTCAATAATATCTTTATGGTCAGGCTTGCTTTCTACAACTTCAATATCTAACTTTGCTAGTATGCATGGTCCATTACGGTCAAGGTATTTCCATATTTGGCTTACCCTATTCCATAAAGACATATCAGAGTCTACGTGGCCTAGAATAGCACGTTCTGCTTGCGGTAATTGTCTCTGTACGAGACCCAAACCCCGCAGCACTCTCCGTGCTACGAGGTCTTCTACAGGCTGACTAGCTAGCGTCTTCTGCTGGCGGTACTGATCCTGTACTGCTTTCCACCCCATGTTCTTCTCCTTTTAACGTTGCGCTATTATCTTCGATTTCACTTTCTGAAAGCATATATTTAGTTTCGAAATCATATCCGAAACCGCGGATTCTCAGTGCTTCACGGCAAGCCTCTACCAGTTCCGTATTGGCATAAAATGCCTGTACGAAATCTAAATCGCTAGTAAAAGCTTTTTCCTGTAACGGTGGACATTTTATCCATTGACCCGTTTTAGACGCTACTCCTTTAAGCGGTGACGCTGAATGTTTTAGAAGAAAATCTGCGTCCGTTTTAATCAAATCAAATCCATGATCGCGTATTAGATACATATTGAGCATACGATGTTTCGGCGATAACTTATTCTTAGTTGTAATCATCGTTATGCGTTCTCCTATATCTAGCCCGACAGCCTTATCTATATATTTGTGACCTGTCATATCTACACAATACGTTGAATAAAACCCTATAGGTTTATCGCCCAATGAGGTTTTTCCTGACCCTCCGCCGCCAAAAGCTGCTGGGCCTAACTTAATTGCAGTTTTTTCTTGCGCCGCAATCATTAGTAAAGCTTGACAGTCGTTAAACCTTTCGGATCGTTCCTGTAAATAGTTTGACATTTTCAGAGAGTGCGCTGCAATCTTAGCCGTTTTGTCCTGGTCAAGTATGTCCTGTTCGGCACGAACTGCTAACGGGAGGCCGCTAAAACTATCCATACCTATTATTATTGGCGATCCGAAATCTTTATCTAAAGGATTAGTAAACTTAGTTTTTCGCATTTTTCCCGTTTCTGGATCTTTAACTTTTTCTGCTACGCCGCCCCGAATCTGTGCCATAACTTCGTCCATTTTTTCTAAGCTACGTTCTAGGCTTCCTGGGCATTCTATAGCTAAATCACTAGGATCACATCCGAACGAAGAAATAAAATCTGGCGGAGGAGGTGTTGATTCGCTCTCTAGATGATAACAAAATGCGTTAGCAAGTTTTTGTGCTGCTGCATACATTAACCACATGAACGAGCTTTTTCCCACTCCATAGGCTGCCTGTAACCTGATGAGGCGCCCGGCAAGTAAACCTCTACATCCGAAAAGATATTCTAATGAGATGCAAGGTAAATTTTGAAGCGGATTATAGAAGTCAATATACCTCCAGTTTTTTGTAATATCGCTTGCGCAATATACGTTTCTTTTCTCTTGGCTCTCGCTTAATCTACCTACTAGTGAAGCGGCTCTGGAAAGTGGTATATGTTTTAATTTTTCTTTTTTCATATTATCCTGTTTTCTATTAATATATCCACTGCCGTGCAATTTCGCAAAGTGCTATAAACACAGCGTCCTTATCTTGTTCCAATTGTCCTAAGTCACCATATGATACAAGGTCGGGGTGCGTTTTTGCTGCTCTGTTGTATTCTTCATCGTAAACCCAGCCCGTACTAAAATATGCCTTAGCCCAATTATCATGCAGTTTTTCTGGCGAACTAGAACGTTGTTCTCCGCATTGGATATCGATTACGCCACAAAATTGCCTTTTAAACGGCTCTTCTCTTTCGGCCCATACTGCTGGTATAATCGGTGCTCCCGCGGCCGCGGCAGCTAGGCGCGCCGCGTTATAAACAAATTGTGCTCTGCGCTCTGTTAATTTCCAGTTAATTGTTTTACTCATATTATTCTTTCCGTTATATTTATTAACCCACAATCGTATCCTACAATCTTAAATCTCACACGTCGAAAAACCTCTGGCGCATGCTCTTTTACCTCATCAACATTTCTATTAAACCAACTCATATTATCCCCATTTTCGTTCACTCGATCGTCCGTTTTGAAACCGAGTTCTTTCAACAATCCCCACATTTCAAAATTTCTTCTCTCAAAGTATTTGACATAGGTTCTAAGCTCACCGTGATTGTGCTGATTAGCTTTCATGTATTCATTAGCACCTTTTATGGCCAAAAAGAACTCTACGTCTTTCCAGATATAACCCATTGGCATATCATATTCGCAATGTTCAGGTTCAGGGTCGCAACATTTATCGCAACTCTCGCAATTATGCCCATATTTTATTGTACCATCATTAATGATGTCATAGCCCTCTGCAATCACGCCTACTGGTACTAATTCTTGCACCGTGACATATATCGGGTAGGCTGTGGCTCTGTTATCCTGTTCGGCATATTCTTTTTTTAATTCTTCTATATTCATTATTTTGCCCCCATTGCCGATAAAGCCTCATACTTCCTATCAAGAGCTTCAAACAGTCTTTCAAGCGTCATTCTTATTACTTCAATTTCTGCTGTATCGGAAGCAATCTGTTCTTTTAAATCCTTTGCTGTTACCATCTTATCTCTCCCTTTATTTCCTTCAATTACTCAGAGATTGTGTTTTTGCTTTCTGTTTATTTTGGCAACAAAACGCTGCTCTAACTCCATCAATATCTGCACATTTCTTTGTCAATTCCATATTGCATCTCATCTTTGTCAATCCAAGTGTGCTGATTGATGTAAAAAAGCAACTGCTAAAGGTTTAAGTCCCTTATCCCATTTGTATGTGTGAGGACCGTTTATGCCCCCTTCAAAGTCAACAATCCAAGCTGCGTAATCGTCTGCAAGTGTCCGTACTAGCTGGTCCAGTATCCACTGCTTGCGATGTCCTCCACTTATACGTCCCCACTCATTAATCAAGGCAAGAGCTTTTTCCGTTTTCTTATTCACATCCGTTGCTGTAGCTATCTTTCTATTGTTAATAACTTCATGTTCTTTAAGATTCCAAACGCGCATTGTGCAAAGTTTGTATAGTTTATCAATTTCTGGATCGTTCAACTTTCTTGCGCTATTATTTATAGTTGGTTTTCTCAAAATATTGCAATGCAATCCAGCGAAACAGTCACCATATACTGTTAAAATACCCGCATTTTTATCTATCAAGGGAATTGCCTTTTCTTTCAGGTCGTCTGGTATGGCAAAATACAGCCCCTTAATTCTTTTATCATGGTGTGCCCAAAGCTGCTTCTTTTTTTCAGCTTTCAAATCGCTGATGCTGATTTTAATTTCAACTTCATAGGCATAATGTGCTGGCGTAACAATCATCAAGTCAAGCTCATAATTAAATCCTAACCCCCAAAATACATTGGGAACGATCAAATTAACCCGCGTATTAAATTTCCTCGCTACCGCAAGCTCTATTTCTTTACTATTCATTTTGCATCTTTCTTCATTATCCGTAATTAGCAGAGATCATCAATCTTTCGCCTGAGTAATTAGCTCAATGTCTTTATAACGGACTTCTACCGTTTCTGCATACTTCTTTTAATAGGGGCCCGCAAGTCGCAAGGCCCCTATTCTTATTTGTCTATACCTTAGGACTAGCGCTTTGTTCACTTAAATGACTAAGAAATTTTTCTCTGTCAAATTTTACTGCGTCACCAGGCGCAATCGCCTCTTGTCCTGCTGCTACTGGCGTTGCTGGTGATGCTACTGACGCCGCTGCTACTGGCGCTGTAGGCGCTGCTGTAGGTGCAGGTGCTGCTTCTGTTACTGGCGCTGTAGGCGCAGGTGCCACAGGTGCTACAACAGGTGCTGTAGGCGCAGGCGCTGCTGCTTGCATATTAGCAATTACGCCGTTAGCTTCGGCTTTGACTGCTGGTGCTGCTGCCATAGGAATATTATCATTTCCTGCGGCGGGGTTAGCTCCAAAGCCCGCAGTTATAGTATTCGGCGTCGCAGATGCGCTGGGCGGATCTGGTATCTGAAACTGCGGAAAAGCTAGTTTCAACAGTGCATGTTCATGATATCCCGAGGGACTTCTGCTATTTAGAAGCTGGACTAATGTTTGCACACTAGTTTCTTCGGTTGGTATATTTAGAAATGTATCAGGCTTACTCATATTATACCGCTGTTCCAGCAGGTCTTGACTTATAGGGCGTTTTATGACACTGTTAGCATTATCTAATGCTAAACTTACTACATATTTAGAAAAATCCCCCTGGCTATCATCTTTCCTGCAGATTAACATAGGTCCATCAGATGGACTTGTTAAATCTCCTACTGCATAAGCGAGAAGGAAATTCTGTGCTACGATATCTTCCGGCAGATTATTACGCTGAAAAACCAATCCTGTTTTCGTGCCTATTAATGAGTCGCAGCCACTGGACGAAAAAATCCCGATTTGTACTCCTTTAGTAGGCTGGTTCGAATCCCAGACATTAGTAATGAAGCAATTCATCGGAGACTTAAATGCCGCCGAAACTCTATTCTTACCTTCGCCGTGGTCTTCCATGAGATACCCCCAATCATCGGAATTTTCTTTGATTGTTGTAGCTAAGTGTTCCAGTGGGCATAATACTTTTGCATCTTCGCCTTCTGCGAATGTGCGCAAAGATAAAATATCCTGGCGGGAACCAAATTTTCCTCTACCGTGGCCGACATACCGGGACATATATAATACCATACCCCAATCTGTCAAATTACCGTCAGGTCCGATATACGTAACGCATGATGTTTTAGCATCATTATTAGGATCAAATGCGGGTAATACTCTAAATACTATCGGATCTTTTCCTTTCATCGCTCTTATATTCACACCATCTTTGAAAATAGTCGACCGCCTATCAGCGGAAGTCTTCATATTTTTAACTTGATTACTTAAACCCATACTCTAATTCTCCTTAATTTTTTCTCCCCATCTCGTCATCGTATCAATGTCAACAGCTAATCGTAACGGTTTTTGACCGGTTATCGGGATATCTATATTTCCCATTGTCTCCTTAAACATTATTTTTGTTTTGTCTATTTCATTTTCTGGTAACTCTAACATTATAGCGTCATGAAGCTGATTTGAAAACCTGAAATGTAAATTATGTTCAATGCGATAGCCCCGCATCAAATACATAGCTAATGAACAGGTATCAGCAACAGTTGACTGCAGATTAAAGTTTTGTGCTTCACGGCGTATTCCAGCTAATCTATCTTTATTAGGTATAACCGGGAAAATACGCTTACGTCCCCATGGATTTTCCAAATATCCAGGATTCTCTACGGCGTCTCCGCAAGCGCACATATACGCCCACGCTGCAGGAAAACTTGTAGTTTTCCACGTTTCCATCATATGCTGAACTTCTTCCTCTATTTCAGCTAGAGGTCTATCACTACCAGTTTCACCTTTTATTTGTCTTGCTATACTTTGTGGGCCACGCCCATACGGAATTCCGAAGCCCAGATTTTTGGCTGAAATGCGTATGCCTGCTTTAAACGCCTGTCTACTAAGTATATTTCCGCGGAGATCGCGATAGCTCAACTGATTTTTCCACACGTCCAAGTCTTCTTTGCTCATAGTCTTAGCAAGTTCAAGTATATACTCATTTTGAATTGGCTTACCATCAGACCCGAGTACAGTTAGATGAAACGAATCAATAGCTGTAGAATCGTGCAAGTCCATACCAGGTGTTGCTAACAATCTTATCATGTTAGTATCGTTTGATAAGCGAGCTAAAGCCCAAAGTTCTGCCTGCCTAAAATCGCCTTCCATAAATACTTTTCCTGGCATAGGTATGGCAATCGTTCGAATAATTTGAGGCATAGGTTTATTAACGCTTTCAAATGCCTTTTTAACATATCCTTCACTTTTCTTCGGCCAGTTTGCAATATTTGGTTTGCTA
>Ga0307928_10001613_pt1 | contig 17169 bp, 15 predicted proteins | sample AceLakmetagen232_FD_201815 | JGI IMG/M metagenome (GOLD analysis project Ga0307928, IMG submission 201815) | Saline water microbial communities from Ace Lake, Antarctica - #232 | ecosystem: Environmental > Aquatic > Non-marine Saline and Alkaline > Saline | place: Antarctica: Ace Lake... | reverse complement strand
GTGTAATTTGTGCACAAGAAGGTCTCGATAGAATTCACCACAAGTTTCCAAAAATTAAAACGATCATCGCAGCTCATGACCCAAAACTCAATGACAACAAATATATCGTGCCAGGCTTAGGCGACTTCGGCGACCGTTTTTTTGGAACTGAATAATTTATTCTTTTTCAGGACAGCCCTGCTCACATTCCGCTTCTGAAACTTCTAACTCTTTATACATTGCAGATGCACGTCGCTCATCAACAGGGCTCAACTTGTGTGCTCTAGAAGCAGCTCTACATCTTAGTACAAAATTTTCTGATCTTTTAAGAACCCGAAGCGCTCTACGCAACATAAACCTCTCCGCTTTCTCCCTTTCATGCAACTGACCATGGCGATAAGTCTTACCACCCAACAAAAATGGTACATACAACAATAAAAATAGTGCGCAACACTTCATAGCGTCCCTTTCAAATATGGTAAAAGTGTAAAAGCACTAACCATGAAACATCGACAGTAACGCGCAAAAAAGTATTGCCTATGCTTTACTAAGGCACTCTAACTAAAATAAAAAATGTATCGCTTTAATCTTTTTCAGAAAGACTTGAGTCGGAACTTTCCTCTTTCCCAGCTTCACGTTTTTCACGCAATGCATACAAAGCATTCACTGTAAACAGAAAATCACATGCAGGTGATTTGGGTGTACCAACAGCCACAGAGGAATCCTCCATATAGAACTCTCTTTCTTCCTCTTTTTCGCTTCGATCAAGGGCAACTTCAATACTTGTGGAATCAGACCACTTTGGCTTTTTACCTGACAAAAATGAACCACTCATCAAAATAACTGCTAATACCACTCTGGAACTATTCATGTAAATCCCTATCCAATTAAATTTTCAACATGCACACTTTTTCCCACAGCACTGCATTCAAAGCATAATCATTTTCGCGTAAAAATGCAAAATGTGATATAATTATGGTATGAATAAGAAACCATTTTCGTTCGAAATAGTATATAAATCTAAAAAAAGTAATGCTCGCGTCGGACGCATTCACACGCCGCATGGTATTATAGATACACCAAACTTTGTCCCGGTCGGTACAAACGCCGCCGTTAAGGCTGTTGATACACATACGGTAGACGAACTTGGAATACAACTTATATTCTGCAATACATACCACTTATTGCTGCAGCCTGGTACCAACGTTATAAAAGAAGCAGATGGTTTGCATAAATTCATGAATCGAACAAAACCGATCATAACTGATTCAGGTGGATTTCAAGTTTTTAGCTTAGCCTACGGCTCTGTGCACAATGAACTGAAAAGTCGCGGTACAAAAAAAACAGATAATTCTGTTGCATGCATCACTGAAGAAGGCGTCCTCTTTCGCTCATATCGCGATGGTGCAAAAATCTTATTAACACCAGAATCCTCCGTAGAGGCACAAAAAATTTTCGGATCTGATATTATTTTACCCCTTGACGAGCTACCACCATACCACACAGATACCAAAAAACTTAAAAAATCACTAGAACGAACTCACCGGTGGGAAAAACGTTCACTCGACCGCCATTTGAAAGAACCAAACAACCAAGCAATGTACAGCATCGTTCATGGTGGCGTCGACCCAGAAATGAGAAAAGAAAGCGCCAGTTTTTGTGCATCATTACCGTTTGATGGTTACGCCATCGGTGGCAGCTTTGGTAAAAACCACGAAGAAATGTTCACTATGCTTGATACACTTATGCCACATATACCAAAAGAAAAACCTAATCACTTGCTTGGCATTGGCGATTTAGCATCGATCAAAGAAATTATTAAACGTGGCGTCGATACATTTGATAGCTCACACCCTACGAGATGCGCACGCCATGGATTGCTCTTCACCACACAAGGAGCTCATAAAATTACACAATCAAAAAATCGCACAAACATGAACCCAGTCGATCCAGCCTGCTCATGTTATACGTGCAAGCATTGTTCTGCAGCATACTTACATCACCTTTTCAAAGCACATGAACTTTCAGGGTTCACACTGGCAACTATACACAACCTTCATTTCATGAAAAAATTGGTAGACTCTATCAGACAAGAAATTTTAGACGGAAAACTATGAAAAAAATTTTATTACTACTCATTACGCTCATATATTGTACAAAAACCTATACCATGGACATAACCACTGCGAAAAAACACGAAGAATCCTTAGATGATCTTTTGGAACCAGATCCATATTATGCAGAAAAGAAAAACTGGACAACAACACGTCCTGATCATGAGCCATGGGAACCAATGAGAGATGCCTTCACTACTGATCCACATGAGTATGGCGACTATACCATTAGATTTCATGTCACAATGGCCGGAAAAAACAGCTATTACGATCTAGAAAGAAAGGATTCCAATGGAGATCTACAATATCGAGAAATTACAACTTTCCATCCTCTTTTAAAATTGTTAATCCAAAAGTGAAAAAAATTGATTCACCTCATAATGAGGTCATAAAACAAATTGCAACGTTACAAACAAAAAAGGGACGCACTCAACTGCAGCAATTTATTGCTGAAGGGGTACGCATCTGCTCGACATTGGTTGAAAGTCCTCTAGAATGCATACAACTCTATGTTACCGAAAATCTTTTAGCAGATGCGCAAAACTTATTGACTGATGCTTTTATTACAATCGTCCCTGAACCATGTCTTAAAAAAATTAGTACAGCAAAAACACCCTGCGGGATGGTTGGAATATTTGCTGTTCCACCATCAATAAAACAAAAAAAAATAGAACCAGGAATTGTTTTAGCAAATATCTCTGATCCGGGAAACATGGGAACACTGATTCGTTCATCAGTTGCTTTTGGCTATCCACAAATTGTTGTTATCGATAGTGTCGATCCATGGAATCCCAAAGTTGTTCAAGCGTCCGCCGGCACAATTGGTTTTGCACAAATCGTTGAAATGAGTTGGCACGAACTTGTTAACCATGCAGATCGCCCAAAACTTGCCGCCCTCGTTCCTAAAAAAGGAGCTCCATTAAAGCAAAAAGATATGTTACTCGCTATTGGAAATGAAGCACATGGACTACCAGAAACATGGATCAATGAATGCGAAGCAAAAATTTCATTGCCCATGCCAGGAAAAATTGAAAGCTTGAATGCTTCCATAGCCGGATCAATCGCTTTGTATATAATGGCAACACAATAAAGCCTTTTGCTTTTTCTTACCAGATGAGTACCTTTATCTAAAAACAAAAGTTAATAGTGATTAAATCAAAACACCTATTTTTACCATACATCTTTTTATCACTCGTCATTATACAATCACACATGCATAGCATGGAAAGTGGACAACAAGAAACAACCGGCACCTATTGTAAAGAAATCATCGGCGCTAGTGCTCTCGCAATTTTAATCTGGTGGCTTTTTAAAGAAAGGCCTGTTCAGGATTGGCCTGACCAGAAATCACCAATTCTTCGGGTACCCATTTCCCAAGAACAAAAAGAAGCCGGTGGTATGCCCTTGCAAAAAAAACAACCAAGATTTGTCATTACCCCAACAGAAGAGACCTTAAAATTCGCTAAAGAAAAAAAAGATTTACCTTACCTTCTTAGACGTTTATCAGCAAACAATGAAAACTCCGCTGATGATTCAAAATATAAAACATCACAATCATTTTCTCGACTACATCAAACCTTCGAACCACCTAAAGCACCTGTCACGAGCAAATGGCATGAAAAAATAAAACCTCTTTATAGCAAGCACATTTTTCACAAACCACATGAAACACCTGAGACATCTGATAACGAAAAAAATGTTGAAAAGAAAAAGTCTATTCACGGTATTTTCCGTACAAAATCTGATGAAGAACTTGTCAAAACACTAAAAGGTTTAAAGAAATCACAAAAATCCACACCTAAAGATTTATTCCTACCAATTACACCCCCAAAACAAACTCACATGCTTTCACAACCTACAAAAAAAATGTGCCTTGAGACTGCAGGACAAAAACGCTTCAATACATTACTGAGTGTTTGTCCTAAATTACATAAAAAATTAAGTGAATTACACCTTAATCCAAAACATATAGCCATCATCCTAGAAGAACGCACAGCTCGTTTTTCTTATTTGGGACAAGATGGAACCGGCGATGAAGGCTTTAACAGAACAAAACGACATACATTAGCATGCAACGCAAGACATAAATTTTTACGCGATCACACTAAAATTACACCAGAAAAACACGTAGAATTATCTAGCAAAGTTATGAATGTTTTTCACGATTATATAAGAAGAAAGGTTTTAGAACCTGGCGAATCTGAACTAATTAACGAAGTTAGGAAGTTGTATAAATATGAGTTATAAACTCTCGTTGCCAACGGCAATTATTATTAACCTCAACATTATGTTAAGTACTGGCATATTTTTAAATAGTATTCCCCTTGCACAGTATGCCGGAGGTTTATCTACATTGCCTTACATTATAGTCGGTATACTATTAATTCCACTTATAATTTCAATGGCACTTTTATTGCATCATCACGAAGCGGGGAATTTTTATGATATTGGCGCAAAAGAAATAAAACCTATTTTCGGCTTTTTAAGCACATGGATATATTTCTTTGCCAAACCAGCATCAGCAGCATTGATGGTACACTTCTTCAGCTTCTTGATATGCGAACTCTTTCCAACGCTAAAATGTATTTCACTTTTCACCTTAGATACCACCGTTATCATACTGTTTATTCTGCTAAATCTTTTAAACATGAAAATTGGACGTTCAATTCAAATTTCATTTATTCTTATAAAAATAATTCCACTCTTATTCATTATCATCTCCGGAATATGGTTCCTGCAACCATGCAACTTTGCACCAATCAATTTACGATTAGATGGCATACCACCGGGATTACCTTTAGCTCTCTTTGCTTTCTCTGGCTTTGAAGCAACACTATCAATTAGTCGTCACATTAAAAATCCAAAAAGAAATGCGCCACGTGCCATCATGTTCTCATATCTTATCGCGCTCTCTGTATATATACTTTACCAACTGGGATACTATGCCGCGATTAATATCACCTCCCTCACAAACGTTGAATCCTTTCGAGCAATTGCTCACTTTATCGTTTCTATTTGCCAACATACCCACAAACATTTACAAGGCCTTTTATATATGTGTATGGGCATTTCTGCCCTCGGTGGTGCATATAGCGTTTTATTCAGTAATAAATGGAACCTCTATACACTCGCATCACACAAACACACATTCTTTCACTCTCAGTTACTTAAAAAAAATAAAGCTGGAATCGCATATTGGTGCTTATTAATAGAATCATTAATCATATTTCTCTACATCATTGGCACTAATGCAAATCAAATTATCCTACAACAAATAAGTGCTTTCGGCTGCACACTGTCATATACCATTAGCATTCTTGCATTTGTTGCTCTCTCACTCCTAAAAACAAAAAAACTGTGGATGAAAATACTTGGCATATTCGCACTTATCAACTGCCTTATTTTCATCACATCATGTATAAATGGCTTCATCAATAACGAGCTAATTGCACTCTATGCATTTGGCGGAATGGTGGCCTTTGGTATCGTAATGTACATGATCACACAAAAACAAGCGGGGCTTGAGTAATCTACCACCGACCTTGTCGTTAGATCTTTTTCTATTTTTTCGTTCGTACGGTACGAGGCTCGCAGAAATGCTCGCACCTCACCACGAACGGTTTTTTAGTCCCGTTCGCCCTGCTGTGCCCGCCATAGCCTACGTCTTCGCTAAAGCTACGCCGCACAGGTTGGCGACGGCTGGAGGAGCCGATGCAATCGGTGTCTCTCTTCGAAAATACTCAGGATAAACTCTGGGTGCGAACTCATAAAGTAACTTCTAAATTATGCCGATACAAACAAAAAATTTTATCATTTGAAATTATTTTGTTGAGTTCTGTCTACAAAAAATCGTAGACTATTCATGACAATTAAATGGAGGTTGTTATGAAAAAGTATCTTGTTCTTTTATTAATACCATGCCAACTATTTGCAAAAGATGTACGCATCATTGGGCCAATAACGGCTCCCTGGGTTAAAGGACAGTTATGCACAAGTTATTGGTATGAGCAAAAAAAGACTAAACAATACTTCGATGTCGGAGCGGGCAAAGAATACGCTGTTAAAAACATCCCAAAACGGATTAATCGTTTAAAAGTAACCCGATCACTCGACAAAACATGTAAAGTAAAAAATAATAAGAAGAAATGTCGAGTCGTTAAAGGAAACTTTTACATAAAAGATCCTGAGCATAATACTCTTGATTTAACGTATGACAATGTAAACATAACACTCAATTACACTATTCCGCCCAAACAACCAAATAGCTATTTTGGTGTACCACGCAAAGATCCAGCTCTTGCCCGTACACGATTAACAATAATAAATGGCGGTGATGCATTTGCCTAGCGAAGCTTGAGCATCATAAGAACGATTAAACAGAGTATAAATGAAATAATACCAAAGCGGATGGTGATTTTAGCTTCTGGCCAGCCAAGTAACTCATAATGGTGATGCAATGGTGCCATTTTAAAAATACGCTTACCGCGCAGTTTATATGAAACTACTTGCAATATAACTGAAAAAATCTCTGCCACAAACAAGCCTCCCGATATAGGAAGCAGCAACTCTTGTTTGGAAACAAGTGCCATAAACGCAAGCCCAGCGCCTAAGGCAAGCGAGCCAACATCACCAAGAAAAATTTGAGCAGGATAGGTATTAAACCATAAGAATCCAATCAACGCGCCGGCAAGCGCACTGCCAACAACAGTTAATTCCGCACTACCTGCAAATGGTATCGCTAAATACTGAGAAATCTTTACGTGTCCTGCCATATAACAAATCAATGAAAATGTAACAAAATTAGCAATCAATGAAATCGGAGCCAAACCATCAAGCCCATCAGTAAGATTTACCGCATTACTTGTACCAATTAAAATGAAAACGGCCCATGCAATAAAGAAAACCCCAAACTCTGGATGTATACGTTTAAAAAATGGGAACCAAACCATCGTACTAGGATTCGACCACCATAACCAACCAATAACAACAACCAAAGCAGCAACAAGCTGTAACGAAATTTTTGTTAATGCAGAAATACCATGGCCAGTTTTAATTTTTTTAATATCATCAATCAATCCTATCGCACCAAAAAGAAACATCGTCATAAGCAAAAACCACACTGCCGGTTTCGATAAATTACCCCACAACAAAACAGTTCCGAAAACAACAAGCAAAACAACCAAACCACCCATCAACGGAATGTCTTTCTTATGCTTATGTGTATCTGGTGTAAATGGACGAGGATGGGACACTACACACCGCCCAAAAAGTCGAATAAATATGCCACACCCAATTAATGAAAATATAAGTGACATCAACAATGCGACACTCGCCCTGAATGTAATATAATGAACGACATTAAAAAAAGAAAAATACTGCTTTAAAACAGTCGCTATATGGTATAACATCTACACATTTCCTACCCTACGAAACAATACTCTCTAACCCAAGCGCATCTTATCCCTACTACCACTGTACATGCAATCTCAGCTTAAAGCGAAATCAAAAAATAAGCAAAATAGACATATATTAAGCAGGGCCCATTTTACCTTCCAATCAGTGTTACCATGCAAACAACAACGCTCTTAGATTGACATTATTTCCTCATCTGTTATCATATAGAGGTAGTTAATTTGGCCCATAAGAACCTCGCTTTATGCGAGGGTGTCTTTTTCTCTAGGGTCTTAAAATTTTATTAGGAGAAATTATGAACTTTAATAAGTTAGCGCTAGGGATAGTAGTAGTAAGCACTCTTTCAGGAATCTCAGAAAATGTCGATTTGAAAGACACCGAACGCCGAGAAAAAATGGTTATGTTGTTTAAAGAATTCATATCGATAAAAACAAATCCAAACAAAAAAGCTCCTCAGTTCGCCGAAGAATTTAAGAATATCTTGGGAAATGGCGCCTTTGCAAAAAAACATGATTCTTTAAAAACCATCATGGCAGCAGAGAAAAAACCTGGCACCTTTGCTGTGAGAAGTGCGTTTAAAAATATTAAAGATGATAATACAAAAGAACTTTTATGGACTGAACTTTCCCGTGTTGGCTTCCTTGCTGCCAATGGCGCCCTCAAAAAAAGATATGCATAATTTTCTCTAAACTTTAGAGGGAATTGGAGGTTATCCGTAGGTGAATTTCTTGCAAAAAAGTACGTCCCAGAGTATACTAAACGTAATTCTGGGACAATTTTTTAATACTTATTTTACACAAAAATGAATAATAAAAATTTCGATGTAATTGTTGTCGGTGGTGGACATGCTGGCATTGAAGCGGCATGGGCTGCGGCACAATTAGGCTCAAAAACATTACTAGTAACCTTGAAAATAGCCAATATCGGGCAAGCATCCTGCAACCCTGCTATTGGTGGAATCGGAAAAGGACACATCGTCTTTGAGGTTAGCGCCCTCGGTGGGCTAATGCCAAAAATCTGTACCCAAAGCTACCTACAAGCACACATGTTAAATACTCGCAAAGGTCCAGCCGTTCAAGGACTAAGAGTACAGATCGACAAAGTTGCATACGTAAAAAATGCCTTAAAACACCTCAAAAGCTGCCCAAATTTGACGATCTTGGAAGGCGAGGGGCAGGAACTCCTAATCGAAAATAAATGCATTCAGGGACTTAAAATCAACAATGAAGAATATGCAGCTCCGACTGTCATTTTAACTACAGGAACATTTCTTGATGGTGTTATTCATATAGGCGAACATCACATTTCTGGGGGGCGATACGATGAACCTGCTTCCAACACTCTTACAACAAGCCTAAAAAGTCTCAATCTTGAAATGGATAGCCTTAAAACAGGCACCCCCGCACGCATACAAAAAGACTCAATTGATTACTCAAAAATGGAGCGTCAAGGCTCTGACAACCTAGAGTTTCTATTTGAATTTCACCCTCACAAGCTTGTACATAAACATGATTGTTTTATCACGCATACAAATGAAGAGACACACAAAATTATAGCCAAAAACGCTCATCGCTCCGCCATACACATCGGAAACATCAAAGGTAAGCCACCACGCTATTGCCCCTCTATTGAAGACAAAATAGTACGATTCGCTAATAAAACGTCACATCATATTTTTATTGAACCAGAAAGTTTGGAAATCAATGAGATGTATCCAAATGGCATATCTACATCTCTTCCAGAAGACGTTCAAGATACATTTATTCGCACCATCTCTGGGCTAGAAAATGCAATTATCGCCAAGTATGGATACGCAATTGAATATGCCTTTGTATATCCACATCAACTCAAACATACTCTCGAGCTTAAAAAAATATCTGGCCTGTTTTTAGCTGGTCAGATTAATGGAACAACAGGATATGAAGAAGCTGCCGCTCAAGGACTTGTTGCAGGTATCAACGCACACCAAAAAATAAATAAAAATAACCCATTCACGTTAGAACGCGAAGAAAGCTATATCGGTGTAATGATTGATGATTTAGTAACAATGAGCATCGATGAACCATATCGCATGTTCACCTCTCGAGCAGAGCGACGCATCATCCTTCGTCAAGATAATGCGTTTTTACGATTAATGGAAAAAGGCTATAACCTCGGGCTGGTCGATCAAGAAACATACAATGACTTTCTCAAAGAAAAAGAATCTATCTATCTCGCGTTGCGTGGAGAAATAGAAAAAAACACACTATCAGCACGAACACAACTTACAATTGAAGCTGAACAAAAATATGCTCCATATATCGAGCGAGAAAAACGAGAAATTGCTCGTGCAAAAAAATATCAAGAATTAATTATCCCGGCAACTTTTATCTTTGAAGGTCTTTCAGGATTATCAATTGAACTACAACAAAAACTAGAACACCATAAACCTAAGACTATAGGGCAAGCAAGCCGCATTCCAGGAATGACACCAGCAGCAATATCACTACTTATCTGGAAAATAAAAGAAAACTAGTCGAATCAGGAAATAGAGCTAGATGCTTAATTGTTTGAATTAACGTAAACTTAATCTTTATCCGTTCTCCCTGCTGTGCCCGCCATAGCCTTGGCGACGGCTGGAGGAGCCGATGTAGTCGGCGTCTCCCTTCGAAAATACTCAGGATAAACTCTGGGTGCGAACTCAAAATAAATATAATAAAAATTGATCTATAATAAGATATCTAAAAAAAATGTAAGTGAAAATTGGAGAATAATTGGTTATTTGTTAAAAAAACAAAAAGAAGTGATCGAGTTCGCACCTAAAGTTTATCCTGCCGTGTCCGTTCGTAGCTTTTAGCGAAGACGGAAGTAGCGATAGCGTACCAAAGTGGCGGGCAAGGCATAATGAACGCGTTAGTGACATTTCAAGTCTTATCCAAATTAAAAAAAACTAGCCCCTTTAATTGCACCCTAAGTTTAATAAAAAATTATAAATTTAATTGGTTTTCATATAAACTACAAAAAAGTGAATTTAAAAAAACAGGTCCACACCTAAAACAGGTCTAACCTGGAAGGAATTATCATGATCCCCTATCTTTTTCATATTGGTCCGTTCTATTTCAATATGTATGGTTTTTGGATTGCTATTGGCTTGTTACTTTTTATGTGGGCTGCAGGTAGTGACCGGCTTGCTAAAAAATATCTTAAACCTGGACAACTAATAAATATTGTTTTTTTCTGTCTTATTATTGGAATTATTGGTGGCCGCATTTTAAGTATTATTCAAGAGTTTGATAAATATACTTCACTCTATGATGTGATGGCATTTTGGGAACCAGGATATTCGCTTTTTGGCTCAGTAATTGCAATTACACTTACACTTCCACTTTATCTTCAGCGAAAAAAAATCAAAATTTTGCCAGTACTCGATCTCGCAGGAATCTATGCTCCATTACTTCAATCAGTTTCACGCATTGGATGCTTTTTTGCTGGTTGCTGCTATGGATGCCCATCTCATATACCGTGGGCAGTTACATACACACACCCAGATTCAATTGCAGCGTTAAACATTCCATGCCATCCAACGCAACTTTATAGCACCGTCAGTCTATTTATATTATTTATTATTATCAGATTTGTATTGAGACCATTTTTTAAAAAACCCGGCCAACTATTCTCTTTATATCTAATTGGTTCATCGATAGAGCGATTCTTCAACGATTTTCTACGAGCAGAACATTATGAAACAGACTTAGCTGTAGACATGTTTTCATCAAGCCAACTTATAGCCCTTTGTCTTTTAGGTGTAGGCTTGTTAAGCTTATACTTAACAATCAGTGTTAAAATTAAACCGTAAACTAAATGAATTTATTTACATATATAAAAGAACACATCTCAATAGTCACCGTCGCACAGGAATATGTGACCATTAAAAAGGCCGGCATTTACTACAAAGGACCATGCCCCTTTCACCAAGAAAAAGATGCATCTTTCACCATTAGTCCTCATAAAGAAATTTTTTATTGCTTCGGTTGTCATGCAACCGGAGACGTTATTTCATTTATCGCCCAAATTGAAGGATGCAATCAATTAGAAGCAGCAAAACTGTTAATTGATAAGTATGGTATCGATGTACCACCTGAATTATTGCATGAGCACAAAACGTCATTCGTATCGGCAGATGAAAAAAATAGATATTTTTCTCTATGCAATCTTGTAGCTCAATGGTGTGCCCAGCAGTTAAAAACATCAAGCAACGCACAACCGTATGTCACGGCACGTAATATTAAATCTTCTGTTATAAAAACATTTACCATGGGCTTCTTTCCAAGCGGCTTGCGCGCACTCAAGAATCTACAGCAATATATTCAGAAACAAGGATTTCTCGTAAAAGATCTCATTGACGCTCATATCATTATTGAAGGAAAACACGGAATTTACTCACCATATGAAGATCGCATTATTTTTCCAATTTCTGACCATTTGGGGCGCTTTTGCGGCTTTGGTGGAAGAATTTTTAAAAAAGGTGACGAACGAGCTAAATATTATAACTCCCGAGAAAACCTACATTTCAACAAAGGAACAATCCTTTTCGGCCTCCATCAAGCAAAAAAAGCAATTCAAAAAAAAGAATATGCTTTTTTGGTAGAGGGATATACTGATTGCCTAGCAATGGTTCAACACGGATACACAAACACCATAGCTACATTAGGCACGGCCTGTTCCCATGAACACCTAAAACAACTCTCTCATTACGCTGATTATCTCTACGTCCTTTTTGATGGTGATAGGGCAGGTTTACAGGCAATGCTCAGATTGACGCAATTATGCTGGAATGCTAATATAGATATACGGGTCATTGTACTTCCGCAAGGTGAGGACCCTGCATCATTTTTAGGGGCTGAAAACACATTGGATCAACATATTCAACAGGCACAAGATGTTTTTTCTTTTTTTATTAAAAATTCAGGAATTCAGTATAAAAACCAATCTTTAAAGAAAAGATTATTAATCGTGCAAGAAATAATAAAAATAATAACATCTATTAATGATCCACTTAAGCAAACATTGTTACTCCAAGATGCTGCCTACAACCTTAATCTTCCATTTGAAACACTAAAAAAAGAATGCTTGCGCACACAATACAAGACACACAATAAAAACGAACATAAACAGGCACTATCCAATCAACTATCGCCCAAACAAGACCATCCTGAGCAGGACAATCCTGAACAGGCCCGGTCCGAAAAGGTGCTTAGAAATATAGACATACCAGCCGGAGAAAAAAAAATAGTTGCGTTAATTTTACAGTATCCAGAAATTATTGATCGCGAAGAATATCCTATTATTGTCAACACGCTTTCCGAACCATTGCGCACAATTTTGCATCACCTTAAAAAACTGGTCCCACGATCACTGAATAAATTGTTAGAAACTCTCAATGAGAATGAAAAAGCATTGACGCACAACATATTAATTTCGCATGATAACATACAAAAAGACGACCTTGACCGAGAAATCAACCAGTTTATAAAGTATCGCTGGAAAATAATTACACAAATTGCAAAAGAACAGATCAAGCAAGCTCAACAAGTGAATAACACAAAGCAAGTCATACAGCTTTTGAGTCAACTACAACAGTTAAAAAACAAACTTTTTAAATTGGAGTTATAAATGGCAACAAAAAAAACGCCTAAAAAAACAAACAACCTTACCTCTACATTGCGCAAAGCTTTCAAAAAGGCAGTTAAAGCAGTTAAGGGAGCACCTAAAAAAACAACTCCAAAAAAACCCTCAAAACCTACTAAGACACCTAAAAAAGCAACCCCGGATGCTGCACCAAAAAAGACTAAAAAAACAACAACGCCACCCTCAAAAAAAGTTGTAAAAAAAACAACAAAAACTGTTGCTAGAGTAACAAAAAAGGTTGCAATAAAAAAGAAGCCTAAACAGGCCTCTCCTAAACAAGCATCACCTAAAAAACCTATTAAAAAAACTCAAGTGAACCTACAAGAAATTATTGATTCATTGACAGATGAGGGAAAAAGGTCTGGAACCCTTTCGTATGAATACATAATGGCAACTGGAGATGACAAGAATCTTTCTGAAAGTCAAATGAATAATCTCTTAAAAAAAATAGATCAGGCAAATATCGAGCTTGTTACGCAAGAAAAGCTAGACAGTCATAGTGAAGTAGAAAATTACGGAAGTGATGACGAACATCCAAAACTAAAAACATCAATCGTCACATCAATTAAACCTGACGATGAACCATCAGATGACGAAGAAATTGTTAAAAGTGCTGAAACATCACAAATCGCTGACGGCGTTAAAGCCTTTTTACGTGATATTGGAAAAATCCCCCTTTTAAACAAAAAAACCGAACTGATCATCGCAAACAAGATTGCAAGTGGAAAAGCTGAGTCTGTTGACGCCATTATACAATTTCCATTAGTTACAAAAGAGTTTCTCTCAATTGGAGAGCGATTAGAAAAAGACACTATTGCCTTAAAAGATATCATTCAATTTTCTGAATTTGATGAAGAGAATCTTCCTAAAATTGGCACTGAAAAGAAAAATCTTCTTGCATCTATTAACCAAATTAGAGAACTTATCGAAAACGGTGGAAAAATCTACCAAAGTTACAAAGGTAATTTGGAAACAGAAGCAAAAAAGAAAGAGATGCTTCAAAAGATTCAAAAAAATAAATTAGCAATTCAAGACACGATAAAATCAGTCAAGCTTTCGAATAAAATAATTCGTAAACTCGGCAAGAAAATTGAAAAAAACATCCAAAAAATTAATGAAAAAGAAAAACAGATCAAAGAAGCAACCAAAAATCTTAAGAAAATAAAAGGCAAAACCAAGCCAACCCTGAACAATACTGCCCTAACAAACCAAGAAGATGCGGCTGAAGAACTTGAAAAAACTATTCGCATGGCAACAAAGATCATCAAAAACATCGAAAGCGATATGGGAATTTCGAAAGAAAAAGCTCGCGTCGCTTACAAACAATTTTTAAAGGCCCAACAAAAAGACAAAGAAGCAAAAGATGATTTAGCTCGTGCAAATCTTCGCCTCGTTGTTAATATTGCAAAAAAATACGTTAACCGCGGCCTTCATTTCTTAGATCTTATTCAAGAAGGAAATATTGGATTATTAAAAGCAGTAGAAAAGTTTGAATTCGAACGTGGATATAAATTTTCTACCTATGCCACCTGGTGGATTCGTCAGGCAATTACGCGAGCCATAGCGGATCAATCTCGCACAATTCGTGTTCCGGTCCATATGGTTGAAACATTAAACAAAATCAACAAAATCAAACATTCATTCACACAAGAACATGGACGAGAACCAACTTACACGGAACTCGCAAAAGAACTTGGTCTTGATGAAAAGAAAATAAAAAATATTATCAAAATCTCTAAAGAACCTGTCTCATTAGAGACCCCTGTTGGCGAAGGTGAAGACGCTTCAATTAAAGATTTTATTGAAAGCGAATATGACACTTCCCCTGCAGAATCTGTTTCGAGCAACGACCTTAAGGAGCGTGTCCGTGAAATTTTGAAGTCACTGACACCGCGTGAAGAGAAAGTACTCAAAATGCGCTTCGGCATCGATGTCGCATCTGAACACACACTTGAAGAAGTTGGCAAAGATTTTTCAGTTACACGTGAACGCATTCGTCAAATCGAAGTTAAAGCATTACGAAAATTGCGCCACCCATCGCGTTCAAAAAAATTACAGTCGTTTTTTGAAAAAGAATTTGGTAACGTATTATCAGAAGAAGACCATGAAAACGAAAAATAAGCAGTCATTGACTGAACAGTCCACAACTGACAAGGAACAAGTATAGATGGACATTTTAATTAGCAAAACAGTAGGCTTTCTCATTGCACTAGGAGCAATTGCATTATTTTCATACCTTGAAACAACAATTACTGCTGTTAGATTTTTTAAAATTCGTGAGCTCGCTCAAACAGCGAAAAGTTATCGCTCCCTTTTATTGATACTTGAAAACCAACCACATCGAATTCTAATTACAATTTTAATTGCATGCAATCTTTCAAATGTTGTAGCTGCAGCATTAAGTACCAATATCATGGAAGAGCTCTTCGCACGACTTCAATGGTCTGAGGGATTGGGATTTTCAGTCGGTATCGCTGTCGCAACCATTTCAATCTTAATTTTCGGTGAAATTGTTCCTAAAAACTTTGCCAAGCTTAATGGAGAGCGGTTTCTTGGCTCAACATTATGGCTTCTCAATGTGATTTACATTACCCTCTATCCACTGGTCAAACTCCTATCGATAACAAGTGACTTCATTATTGGCAAAAAAAATATGCAAAGCAGCGAACAAATTACTTCAGAAAAGGAAATCCGCTTTTTGATTGACTACATCAATCAAAAAGGACTCATGGAACACGAAAAAAGTGCCATGCTTCAAAATATTTTCCGTATCTGTAGCACGAAAATTAAAGAAATTCTGGTTCCATTACCCGATATGGTCATCATCGAAACAAATGCATCGATTAAAGATGCGCTCAAACTATTCATCAAATATCAGTTTTCTCGCCTGCCAGTCTATGAGGAAAAAGAAGACAATATTGTCGGAATTCTGTACCAAAAAGATCTTTTTGAATATTTACAGAAGGGTGTCTATAAAAAACCGATTCGAGACGTCATGCGTCCTGTACTTTTTATTCCTGAAAGTATGAAGGTTAACCAAGTACTCAAAGACTTCAAAGCAAAACATGTACATATGGCACTTGTACTTAATGAATATGGCGCCATTGCCGGACTAGTAACCCTCGAAGATGTTCTTGAAGAAATTGTGGGCGAAATCAAAGACGAACACGAAGTGGGCAGTGATCATATTGTTACTCTTCAAGATGGTACTTGGCTTGCAACAGGAAGCACTCAACTCGAAGAACTGAGCAATCTGCTCAACATATTCTTTGAAGTTGAAACGGCTGTAACACTCGGAGGGTTTTTAATCGAAAAGCTACAACATGTCCCTGGAAAGGGCGAACGCTTAACATACGAGGATTATATCTTTCAAATTCAAAAAGCAAGTCCTCGCCGAATTTTAAAGGTTCTTATTTTTAAAAAAAAGCAGGCTTAGCCTGAATAGAACTTGACCACACCATCTACATATCATAAAGTATCCCCAAGATATTGTTACATTTTTTAAAAGGAGTTTTTCATGAAAAAGGGGTTACTTGCCTTAAGTATCGGCCTACTACTAAGCACTCAAGCTTCAAGTCAAATTGAAAAAATAGCGCAAGATACAGCTACCGCATGTAGCACAATTCTCAAGGCACAATTAATCACTAAAGGTTGTCTACGTAGCTCTTCTGACGCTGATAATTCAAACAAGGGATGCAGCTATTGCACAAAACCTAAATGCTGCGCTTACGCTGATGATGCAAACAAAGGATGCAACTGTGGCGTAAAACCTAAATGCTCTGATGACGCTGATGATGTGAACAAGGAATGCAGCTATTGCACAAAACCTAAATGCTGCGCTTACGCTGATGATGCAAACAAGGGATGCAACTGCGGCGTGAAACCTAAGCGCTCTGCAGATATTACGGCTGAAACAAATGAATCAATTTTAATTAAAATTCACTATGCATTGCTCAATCAAAAAAAGAAACCATACGTAAATGAAGTAAGACCTGCA